>JAEEGI010000821.1_pt1 | contig 82730 bp, 76 predicted proteins | sample 8958751 | NCBI WGS metagenome assembly JAEEGI01 (sample SAMN16246545, study PRJNA631951) | gut metagenome | biome: gut microbiome; feature: rumen; material: KS-attached | host: Bos | place: Iran: Karaj | collected 2018-10 | reverse complement strand
ATTTCAAGGATGGACATCTTGATTTCCGCGGAAGACCGCGTGAGTTTTGAAGAACTGTCGGAGAAGGTGAAGGCAATCGCCGACGCGCACGGCGACACGAAATATGTGATCGTGAACTCCGAAAAGAACATGGAATCCACCATGGGAACCATCGCCGTGGCGCTGAAGATCGTGTGCATCGTTATTGCGGTGATCACCCTTCTGATCGTGGTATTTACCGAGACATTGATTATCCGCGCCAAGATTACGAGAGAGTGGCGTTCCATGGGTATCAGCAAGGCGCTCGGCGCAACGAGCGGGCAGTTGGTTCTGCAGATTATGCTCTCAAATCTTCCCGCCGTAATCCTCGGAAGCGTCACCGGCGTTGCAGTTTCCGAATATGCCGGAAGATTCCTCTGCCGCACAATCTTCTCCCTGTTCGGACTGAAGAAGATTGACTTTGTCACTCCGTTCCACTGGATTCTTCTGACGGTATTCGGAATCGTTATCATGGCAGCAGTGAGCGCCGCATTAATCGGTCTCCGCGTCCGCAGAATGAAGCCCGTCGAGATGATTACGGAGGAGTAGAAATTCTTGCTTTTCTTGATTTGTACCGCCTGGTCTCCGCTCTACAGATGCCAGGCGGTACAGGTTTCCGTTTAGAGGTGACGGAACCATTCTGAAAATCTTTGGTTTTCACCAAAATACCGCCCAGAGACCAATCCATGGTCCCTGGGCGGTATTTTGGTGAATCATATCTCTTTTATTGAGTTATCTTTCTTGTGCTCATTATAATCCGTACCGCTCAACAGGATAGGAAGAGATCACGGGCGGTACAAATCCTGATTTTTTTGTTTTTTTCAGCCTCTCGGATTTGTGCTCATTTTGATTTGTACCGCCTCGCCACAATCATAAGATTATTGAGCGGTACAAGCAATGTGACGCGGGAAAATGACCACCAAAAAGTGGACACGAGCATACTTCTTGGGCGGTTTTTTCATGAAACAGATTCCCGATAGTTATGTCAGTCTGCTTTTTCCCAACTCATTTTAGGTTTTCTCTTTTTCTTGACGCAATCTACCAGGTACAGGTTTATCAGGGTTTGGTAAGGAATTCCGGACTCGATGGCCTCTTGCTTAAAGTAGTCGACCACGGCAGGTGATAACTTGATAGTCACCTGCTTTTTCAGCTCCTTAGTATAGGGGTTGCGTTGCGGATTCAGATTGTCAACATCATATTCCTTTAACATATCTTTCCGTCTCCTTGACTACCATTCTACACATAAATATATAATAATTATAAAATATTGTCAAGGGTTGCACAATTCACATCAGTTTTCTCTTCACCATTCTTTCGATTATTTCGGGACGGAGCGGACAATCCAGGGTTTCCTCGGTCATAATCAGATTCTCACCGATATAGAATCCGTTGGCTCCATATATTTGAAGTATGTAAGCGGCTCTTGCCGCATATTCCGGATCATCCATCTTACCCCGGTGCTCCCAGTAATAGACTTCACGTGTTCGCATATTCAGGCAACGAAAATCTGGGTGTACGATGCCCAATCCTTCAAGATACAGCGGGTACTCATATTGATAGGGAATGTTATATCTGGCCAGAGTTTCGGCAATCATCCATTCCGATTTTGAACGAACGGAATCCCCTTGCTGTGTCTCAAACTTTTTGTTTTTTATGTAGGACTGATAGGAGTCGTAATCCTCAGAGAGGAAGGTCTGCCGGTACTGCTCGTCGGTGTCATACAGGCGGTTTACAAGACGTTTTCGACCGGGAAGCAGGTGTTCATACACCTCGTTATAGTCGGTTGGACCACTCTTAATGAGAAACGTCTTAACCGCACTTAGGTCTTCATAGGCTCTGCAAAGCAGATCTTCGCGAAACTCATAGTTCGCAATTTGTGCGGCCTCATCCCAGCGCTCCTTCGGAAGGTATTGCCATCGCGCACTGGATGCATTCCTGATATAGTATTGCGGGTATTTCCTGCAATTGGTGGAGCGAAGTTCAGCTTCCGGCTTCTTGCGGTTCTTCCGCTTCATTTCTCCGATGAACTGTTCAATTAGAGCCTTCCTTTCGGTAAGCAAATCCAGAATTCGATTGCGGTTATATGTAAGCTGAAAATAATCCATTTCAATTCCCCCAGATAGGTCAATGTCATCAGTATACCCGCCCCTTGTATCCCGAAACAATCGTCATATTGCATGGAAAATGCCTTTTTCTTTGTTTACTGTCACGACGGTTCGGAGGGGTGGAACAGGAAAATCCCGTTATTATGTTACATTTTCCGCGGATATTTCGGTAAATGTGACAACAGTAATTCGGTTGCTTTTGTAGACATAGAATGATATAATATGTCTATGGAGGTGATGGCAATGTATATACCACAAGAAGTAATCAGACCGTCTGCAGACTTAAGGAATCACTATAATGAGATATCCAAACAGTGCCGTGAGGGGAAGGAAGTAGTAATTATTACAGTAAATGGGAGAGGGGATACCGTGTCCCTCGGATATGAAGAATACAAGAGAATGAAAGCAAGAATCGAATTGCTTGAAATCCTTGCAGAAGCGGATGAGGATGTGAAGTACGGCAGAGTTGCGCCCATGCAGGAAACTTTTGATGATTTGAGAGGTCTTCTGAAGGAGGGCAAGTCTTGAAGTACGAAGTAATTAGAACCGCCACGGCGGATTCCCTGATCCGAAAGATTGTCCTGTACGTTGCGGAGAATTTCGGCAATGAGGTTGCCTTAGCGAAGTTGGACAATTTGGAAGGAGCAATCATGAATCTTGGGGGCAATCCGTATCTGGGCGTTGAACCGAGGTATTCGGTGTTAAGGAGACAGGGATATCTGGTTCTGATTCTTGAAAAGGATCTTGTTTTTTACAAAGTCGATGAGGCCAAAAAACAGGTTGTCATCTATGCCGTTGTCGACCAGCGGCAGGATTATCTGAGCATCATCCGTGGGCTATAGGAGCGCTATGCGTTTCTCCCTTTGGATGCCGTCCCCGCGCGGATTTTCTGTGGCGGATTCCGGGGGACTGTGGTACAATGAAAGAAGGTGCGAGGCACAAGGCGCGGCGACGGCCGCGAGGGCGGAATTATCATTTCGAATGAGAGAGTGAGAGTATGCATTACCGGGTCTTAATTGTGGATGACGAAATCGAGCTGGCGAAATCCACCGCCGAATACATGGAAATGTTTGACATCAAAACGGCATATGTGGACAGTGCCGCTTCCTGCTATGCTTTCTTTGCGGAAAATGACACGGAGCTGATTCTTCTCGACATCAACCTGAAGGACGGCTCGGGCTTCTCCGTATGCCGCAAACTCCGGGAGGAGTACCGGCTGCCGATTCTCTTCATTAGCGCCCGCCAGAGCGATGACGACGTGCTTGCCGCGTTAAGCATCGGCGGTGACGATTACATTAAAAAGCCCTACAGCCTTTCGGTGCTTCTTGCGAAGGTCAAAGTTAACCTGAAACGTTTGGCGGAGCTGCGCGCGGCCGAACAGAACACGGCTGGTACGGGTACGGCAGGACCGGGCGCAGGAAGGCAGACCGCCCCGCAGGATGCCGCAAGCAGCGAGCTTTCCCTTGATTCCGCCACGATGTCCGCAATCCGCCGCGGGAAGCGTGTGCCCTTAAAAGCGAAGGAATTCTCGCTTCTTTCCTGCCTTTACGAGCGCCGGAATACAATCGTCACAAAGGAGGACCTGTTTCGCGAGGTTTGGGGCGACGCCTTCTACACCGACGGCACGCTGAACGTTCACATAAGAAAGCTTCGCGAGAAACTTGAGGATAACCCGAATGAGCCGGAGCTGATCAAGACCATCTGGGGTACCGGCTACATTCTTTCATTGGAGGACGGCAAATGAAACAGCTGCGTACATTGTTCATCGGCTTTCTTCTTCTGATGGGCGTGCTGTATCTGGTTATCGGTTATCTCGCGGGAGGACTTAAGTATGATCAGCGCGACATGGTGGACTATAACGATAAGATTTACCGCATCACGGAGGATTATCTTTCCGGAAAGAGTGCGGCGGAGATCGAAAAGACCTATGACTGCCGCCTGCTTCTTAACGGTTCAGCGGACAGCGCCGAGCTTATTAAGCTTCAGTCAGCAAGGGCGCTCGTGATGGATTTTGCGCCGGAGGGAACCGTGATCGGGAAGGTCTGCTGGAACGATTCCGAAGGATTATACGACAATAGTAGAAAGGCAACAATAAAGACACTTCAGCTGTTCTGGCTGATTCTTCTCATCACCGGATCCGTGTTGCTTCTTGCCGTGGATTATTACCTGATCCGTCCGTCGCGGGAGCTTCGGAATTACGCAGGAGAAATCGCGAAAGGCAATCTTGATGTTAAACTTCCGATCCGGAAACATAACCCGTTCGGAAATTTCGCCGAGGGGTTTGATCTGATGCGCGAGGAGCTCCGGAATGCGAAAGAGCGCGAGGCTGCGGCGGAGATCGCCAAAAAGGAACTCGTTGCCGAGCTCGCTCATGACATCAAAACGCCGGTTGCGACCATCATCGCGACCTGCGAAGTGCTTTCCGCTAAGGCTCAGCGACGCCTTGAGGCCAATCCCGACGACGAGGAAACGAAGGACGTTCTCGAAAAATCAGACGTCATCGCCCACAAGGCGGAAACCATCCACAGCCTGATGGACAACGTCTTCCAGACGACGCTCGAGGAACTCTCAAGGATCGAGGTCAATCCCAGGGAGGAGAGCACCGAAACCATCGAATCGTATTTCCGTAATCTGAAGAATTACGGTAAGATAATTGTTGAAAACCGCATCCCGCAATGCCTTGTATATATGGACCGGCTGCGGATGGAGCAGGTTATCGACAACCTGGTCGGCAACTCGAAGAAGTACGCGAATACCGACATCCGCGTCAGCTTCGACGAGGTGGAGACAGCGTCCGGTGACGGCGCATCGATGACATTTGTCCGAATCCGCGTAAGCGACAGCGGCCCGGGCGTGCCGGAGGAAGAGCTTCCGCTCATCACCGAGAAGTATTACCGCGGCTCCTCGGTCAAGGACAAGGCCGGCTTCGGGCTCGGTCTGTACCTTGTAAAGACTTACATGGAACGGCAGGGCGGCGGCATGGAATGCTACAACAATGACGGATTTACCGTCGAATTGTATTTGAAAAAAGTTTGACGGATTGGCCGTCGAATTGTAACTGAAATGGCATTAACGGATTCTGCGTTGTTTGGAATCCGTTTTTGTGCTAGAATGAAAGAGCAATGCACCGCGCAGGTCATAAGGAAAAATCCTTATGAAACATCGCAGAAAGGAGGCCGTATGTTTACCTGGAATTATTCGTACATATCCCGTGCAAGACTCGAGACGGACTTATCGCAGATTGATACCGAACAGGGCGAAGGCGACGTTCTGGTCCGGATTCATACGACCATCCATCTTGGGGAGGAAGCGGTGGAACTGGCCCGCTTTATCAAAAATCTGATCCCGCGGGCGAAGATTGTCGGAACCAGCACTTCGGCCGCCATTAACCGCGGCAAGCTTACGATGAATCAGTGTGTTATTTCGGTCACCGTGACACAGTCAGCGAGCATCCGCTCGATGATGCTTCCGACGATTGATGCGGCGACCGGCATGCCGCTTTCCGTTGACGGGGTATGTGATATCGCAAAACCTTCCGTGATGCAGCCCGGAATGAAGATTCTCTTCGCATTTCTCGCCGGGCGGTTTTACAACTTTGAGCGGATGGTGGATCGGGTCAACACGTGCGCGCCCGGCACCCGCATGATCGGCGGAATCGTGAATTATTCAGATATCGGAAGACAGAAGGAGTCGGAAGGGGGCTTTGTTTTCGACGAGAACGGGTACTCGAAACAGGGGCTTCTGCTCTGCTCCCTGGCCGGCGGGGAACTGGCGGCGGTAACCGACTACGCGACGGGAGCGCAGGCAATCGGGGATTCCTATCCGATTACCGATGCCTTCGGCAGCTGCATATTAAAACTCGGTGAAGTCGACGCGGCGAAGGAGTACCGCTCCGGCGTCGGCAACGCGCTTCGGAGGCGCCCCGAGCTTGCAAACCTGTTCCCGCTTGTTTACGCGGACGAGGAGGATATCCCCGTCCCGATTACCTATGCGGAAGGAAAGACGCTCGCGGAGCTGTTTCCTCCGGAAAGTCCCGCCTATCGCGAAGCCTACGCGGCGCGCCCGGACATTGATGCCGGAGTTCGGCGCGAGAGACTTCTTACAAACCATAACGTTACCGTCGGGCGAAGTCTTCGGCGGGCATTTATCTATGACCGGAAGATTATCGCCGACAACCGCGCAATGTTCCGCCGCATCGAGAATTTCGAAAAGGCGCAAACCATTACGGGCTACCTTGCCTCGGCGCGTTCAGGCATCTACTCAAATTGCGCCAAATGGGAACTCTCCGTTTACGAAAACTCCAATATGTGCGGGTGCGTAACGGAAGGGGAAATCGTGTGGAAGAACGGACGCAACGTGCTTGCGGACTGTGCCTTCACCGTTGCCGCCTTCGGCGAGGAGCCGATGACGCAGGAGTGCAATCCGTACGCATTTTCCCATACCGATTCGCTTGCTGCGGACAACCAGGCACTGTTAAGTTATCTGTTGGAGATGGAGACAAGAATCGAGAAGAGACCTTCGGGCGCCGGCGCGGCCGCGGGACTAAAGCAGTTCGTTCGGGACTGCGAGCTCAAGCTTCTCTACTCCGAGCAGGAGGATATTCCGAACGAAGCCGCTATGAATATGGACATGAAGCTTCACGGATATGACCGGATCTGCATCATTCGCGTGCCGGACACCTCGGAGATGCGTGTCGTTTTCGACGAGGATCTGATTGCCCTTACCGCCCGCAGTTTTTTAAGCCGCTGTGCGGATTTCGCGGCAAAGCATTATTACAAAGCTTACCGGCTCGACACCTGGCAGGTTGCCGTTGCCGCGCCGTCCTACACCTGTTCCCTGAGTACCATGCAAAAGCATATGGAACAGCTGCAGAAGAGCCTTTTCATGTCTTCCGGCGGACTGATTGCCATCGTTCCGATTTTCTGCCTTATTAACGGCGCCACGGTGGAGAACCTGCGGCAGGTTTACAATTCCGCCTCCATTGAAATGGCGCATAAGAATACGCAGTTTTATGTCTGTGACGCGGTCAATTACCAGTCTGACGAAGAGAGCATAAGAAAGCGTTACCGCATGATTAACGTAATCAATTATGCGATTGCGCATGATGCGGTAATTCCGTATTATCAGGGCATCCACGACAATGCGACGGGGACGATTCATCATTACGAATCCCTGATGCGGATTATGGATGAAGAGGGAAATGTGTATACGCCGTACCATTTTCTGGATATTGCGCGCTCCTACGGACTGCTTTACGACTCGCTGTCCATGATTACGGTTCGTAAGGTGTTTGAAAAGTTCAAAAACAACCCGGATATCAGTGTCAGCATCAATCTTTCGGTGCGCGACATCAAGAACCGGGAGATGCTTGATTATATCTATGACACGCTGTCGGTTGTCGATTACCCGCAGAATTTCATTTTCGAGATTCTTGAGAATGAGGAAGTCGACGCTTATGAACTGATTGAGGATTTCGTTGACCGGGTTCATCAGCTCGGCGGACTGGTTTCAATCGATGACTTCGGAAGCGGCTACTCCAACCTGCAGCATATCATCAGCATTCACGCCGACTACATCAAAATCGACGGCTCCATTGTAAGGCAGTGTTTTGAAAACCCGGAGGCAGAGAATCTGATTACCCTCATCATGGGCTGGAAACAGCTGAGCGGACAGAGGCTTCGGGTTGTGGCGGAATTTGTGGAGAATCCGGAGATTCAGTACGTTCTGCTCCGTTATGGGGTGGATTTCTCGCAGGGATATCTGTTTGCGAAGCCGGAGCGGGACATTACGGTGTGACAGCACACCCGGAGATGACATAGCGGTGTGACAGCACGGCGACAAATGGCATAGCGGTATGGCATTTGCCGGAGATAGAGGAGGGAATTATGGACAGATTCACGGAAGACCGGAAGACAATCGGACTCATAATCGAAGACCTTGCCATTGACTACGCGAAGGAAATCATCCGGAGCGTGCAGCTTGCAACCGCGGCGTTTCCGAATCTTCGGCTTCTGGTGCTGCCGGGGCTTCATGAGCAGCTGGAGTACGGAAAGACAAGCAGTTTCTACGATACCCGCGTCCATAATATGGTTTATGGGCTTGAAGAGATTGTCAAAATCGACGGCCTGCTTCTGACGCTTCCGAATATCAGCGGCGTAAGCGGCGGCAGCATATTCGACGACGCTTTCTCCAACTACGCGCGCGTTCCGCGGGTGTTCATCTCAACGGCGGTGACGGACGGCGTTACGGTGCGGTACGACAATGAAAAGGGAATCCGCGAAGCGGTCAATTATCTGGTCAACGTGAAGGGCCTTCGGAAGTTTGTCATGCTCGGCGGCCGCGATGACAATGCGGATGCGCAGGACCGTAAGGAGGTCTACCGGAAGTGTCTTGCGGAAAAGCATATCGAATTCACGGAAGACATGTACGAGAAAACGGATATGTCCATTGACGCGTTAGCGGAAGCGGAGCGCCTGATGAAACGGAATCCCGATGCGGAGGCAGTCTTCTGTGTCAACGACCAGGTTGCGGTTCCGCTGTACAGTGTGCTTAAGGAGCTCGGAATGAAGCCCGGCAGGGACATTCAGGTCTTCGGATTTGATAACACGAAAATCTCCGGAACGATGCTTCCGCCGCTCGCGTCCATCGGCGCCGACGGAATGACGCTCGGGGAGAAGGCCGTAGAGATGCTTCTTCGGATGATGAAGGGCGAGAAGGTGGAGTCGGAGGTTCTTCCGACCAAGCTTTACGGCAAGGAATCGCTTGAGTACGCGATGTATGAATACACGACAATGGAGATGCTTCGGATTGACGAGACTTTCGTCTACCGCATGTTTGATGACTGCTTCTACCGGTACCGGAGTGAAGTGCACGACCGTGAGGAAGTGGACCTTCGGAGGCTTTTCTACGAATTCATAACGAGAATGCTCCGGGCCATGATCTCAAGTTCCATGTCGCCGGAGGAGTTCAATGAAGTCCGCCGTCTGATTGACATCTTCTTTTCAAACGGCGCAATGCGGTATACGGATCCGGCCCATATGGTGCGTTGCATCGAGCGGCTGCAGAACGGGATGAACAAATCCCAGAAGACTCCTCTTTCAAATGTGATGACGAACCGCTGCTTTTCCTACATGAAGGACCGCGCAATCGTTTCCATGGCGGCCGATGCCAACCGCTTCGACGCGAACCTCAAGGTGGAGCGCGAGCGCATCCGGAATTTCTTCGTGTGCGGTACCCAGTTTGACGGCGGAAACACCGTCACGGAAGAAACGATAATCCGTAACATCGATAAACTGAGTTTCTCGAACGCCGCTCTGTATCTTTTCGAAAAACCGGTTCCGGTTCCTCCGGAAGGAGCCATCACATTTCCCGAGACGGCGCGCCTTGTGTGCGTTGTGAAGGATGGGGAACTGAGAGTGTTATCGCCGGAGCGCAGAGCCTGCAGACTCGATGCGATGCTTGAGAGGACAGAATTGCCGAAATGCGACGCATATATAGCATCCCTGGTGTTCTACGGCAGTAGAATATATGGCGTTCTGATTACCGAAGTTACCGGAACGGTGGCGGACCGCGGCGAATTTGTCGCGAAGCAGCTCGCGCAGATTTTGTACATCAATGAGATGAATCACAAGTCAGATAAAGAATAGAAATTGTCAGACGGCCTTGTGAAAACGCGAGGCGAAATATTAAATACGGAGGCGGAAAATGGCAAAGCAGAATTGGAAGCCCGGCAACATGCTCTACCCTGTGCCGGTCGTAATGGTAAGCACAAAAAAGAAAGGTGAGAACGAGAGGCCGAATATCGTGACGGTTGCCTGGGCGGGAACGATTTGTTCCGACCCCGTGATGCTTTCGATTTCGGTTCGTCCGGAGCGTTATTCACATGAAATCATCGAGGAGACCGGCGAGTTCGTAGTCAATCTCGTGACCGAAGAACTGACGGAGAGCTGTGACTGGTGCGGTGTCCGTTCCGGACGCAAGTTCGACAAATTCCGCGAGCGGAAGTTCACCGAGTACTATTCCGAATACATGGAGACGCCCGCGATCGCGGAAAGCCCGGTCAACCTGTACTGTAAGGTTGTGAAGACGGAACGTCTCGGCGCGCATGACATGTACCTTGCGGAGATCGTCGGCGTTACCGTTGATGACCGCTATATGGACGAAGAAGGCAAATTCGACCTCGAAAAGGCCGGTCTTGTAGCCTATTCGCACGGCGCGTATCACGCGCTCGGTGAAAAACTCGGAACATTCGGATTTTCGGTTAAGAAATGATATAAGAGGAATGAAGAAAAGCCGGCATTGTCCGGCTTTTCGTAAAGTGCGCAGAGAAAGAGGATAACAATGGAGTTTTACGCAGAATGGCGCCTTCGGGGCGACCGCTATGACAACGGATACGGAAACGGGCTGACGCTCGCGAACGGCGAATCCGTGCAGGAGATGCAGAAGGTTTCGGAAACGGAAGATGTGACGGTGTTCCGCGGAAAGAAGGGACACCTGCTTCGGTGCTTTCATGAGAAGACCGGTGACGTGACCGTGTGCAGGACCGAATTTCAGAATGATACCGACGAACCGGCGACGGTGGAGATGCTCGCGAGCTTTGCGCTTCGCGGCGTGACTGCCGACCGGATGCACCGCGCGGCGTCGTTTTGGAGCGCCGAAGGAAAGCTGCTGTCGCAGAACCTTACGGACCTTAACATGGAGCAGTCCTGGGCTGGGCACGGGTACCGCGTGGAGCATTTCGGGCAGGTCGGTTCCATGCCGGTAAGGAAGTGGTTCCCGTTCCTTGTTTTAGAGGACAGCGTCGCGGGACGCTTTCTCGGAATCCAGCTGTACTGCGCCGGAAGTTGGCAGATGGAGATTGTGCGTAACGGCGCGGATCTGCATGTGCTGGGAGGTCTTGCTGATCGCGATTTCGGAGCCTGGACGAAGACCGTTGTGCCCGGGGAAACCTTCGTGACACCGCGCGCAGTCATTGCGGAAGGAACCAACTTTGAGGAGGTCTGCGATAAGCTCGTAAAGGCTCAGAAACCGAGAATTGCGGAAGCGGACAGAGATCTTCCGATTCTTTTCAATGAGTACTGCCAGAGCTGGGGCAATCCGTCCGAGGATACCATACGGAAGATGGCGGAGAGGCTTCGCGGCTCGGGTGTCAAGTTCTTCGTAATTGATTGCGGTTGGTACCGCCAGCGGGACGGAGAGAACTGGTTCAACTCGGCAGGCGACTGGAAACAGAGCGCGCTTTTATTCCCGCATGGGCTGAAGGCAACAACCGACGTCATCCGTGAGAACGGCATGATCCCCGGTATCTGGTTTGAGATGGAAAGCTGCGGCGTGGATTCGGAAACGTACCGGACGGAAGACCTTCTTGTGAAGCGCGACGGCTTCCCGGTAACGGTCGGAACGAGAAGATTCTTAGACATGCGGAAAGAGTCGGCTCGGGCGCATCTTGACGAGCGTCTTCTGGGACTCTTGAAAGAATGCGGCTTCGGCTATCTGAAGATTGATTATAATGAGACAATCGGCGTCGGCGTGGACGGCGCGGAAAGCCCCGGAGAAGGGCTTCGGCAGTGTGTGGAAGCGTCCAAGTCCTACATCCGTCACCTGAGTGAGGAGATGCCGGAACTGGTGATTGAGAACTGCGCAAGCGGAGGTCACCGGCTCGAGCCCTCCGTCATGGAACTCGTGTCACAGGCGAGTTTCTCGGACGCGCATGAATGCGCGATCATTCCGCTGATTGCCGCCAACCTGCACCGCCTGATCCGGCCGGAACAGAGCCAGATCTGGGCCGTGCTCCGCGCGGAGTCCGACGTGCACAGGATTCATTACCTGTTAACGTCCGCGATGCTCGGAAGACTGTGCCTTTCGGGCGAAATCTTTGCAATGAACGTAGAGCAGTGGGCGGCCGTGACCGAAGGAATGGCATTTTACGATAAAGTGAAGCACATCATCCGGGACGGCTTCACGAAGGCCATCCGGACAAATGTTACGGACTACTCCAAGCCGGAAGGCTACCAGGCGGTGCTCCGAACACTTGGGGACGAAGCACTCCTCATCGTCCACACATTCCCGGGAGGCGAAAACCCGCCGGTTTCGGATCTGCTTGAAGGTTACGAGGTGATTGACAGCTACGGCTCGGAACCGGATGCGGCAGCCCGCGGCGTGGCGATGCTACTTCGGAAGTCATGTTATTAAGAAAAGATAATCATTCGTTTACGTAAATCAAAAATCGGGCCGCTGCATTGCAGCGGCCCGTGTCTTATAAGCTCTCGTTTTTCTTAATCGTCGGCGTGTCTGTCGGAGTATTTCGCCCACTTGTCCTCCATGTCATTGATGTTTTCGGCGGAATTGTCGTCGAGAATGTACCATTTGCCGCCGACTTTTACAGAGGTGAAATAATACTTCGTTTTTTCTTTCTCATCATCTATTTCGGTGGTAACGGAAATCTCCGTAATCGCAGCACCCTGAATCTGTTCCTCATCGCCGCCGCGCGCCCGGACATAGGCCTTCACGCCTTCGGTGACATCGTCATCTTCTCCGTACTCCTTGGTTTTCTTAATCTCCCAGGAATACTTCTGCGATTTGAGATCATCCTCGTCATACATATCCAGTTTTTTCAAGGCAGTCTCATTCGAAAACAATTCACACTGTTTCTGGATTTCGTCCTGATTGTCCCGATATTCTTCCGCTCCCGACACGTAGTAATCTACCAGTTCCTCCGGATTGCTGAAGGATGCGGATTTCTTCGCATTTTTCTTACTGTCTTTGCTGTCGTCATCATCGTCGTCGCCGCATGCCGTTACGGCAAATGCCACGAGAATCACGAGCATAAGCATCAGCAGTCTTCTTGCAAGCTTCATCTGTTTTCCCTCCGTTATGGTTTACTCGAGAATCAGCACGTTGAAGGACAGCGGTTTCACATGGGTCTTCAGAATGCCCGCGCCAAGCTTGGCTTCCTTGTTCTCCTTCGGAACGAAAAGCTCGTCGTTTCCGTAGCGGCTCTTGAGTTCCGGATCGTCGGTGGCAATTTCGAGGTGCGTGCACTTCGTGTAGCCCTTGAATGCCTTTACATCGAGGTTCAATGCGTAATCGTCTTTCTCGTTACGGTTGATCACGAAGACGGCAAGACGGTTGTTGTCCTTGTCCCATGCGCAGGCGCTGTCAATGTAGTTGAGGCCTTCCTTGCCGGTGTATTGTGAGGTGTCGTCGATGGCGTAGCCCGGGATGTCGAAGGTCTCGGAATCGACGCTTACCTGCATCGAGGTGCCCTTCGCGTAATTGAGCATCGACATGAATGCGTAGTGCGAAGCGGAACGCCATACATGGTCGTGGTTTGCGGAGCAGAGTGCACCGAGACCGCCGGTCATGCAGCCGATTTTCACGCGGTCCGCATGGCGGAGGAGTGCGAGCTGGATCGATGCCATTGAAAGCATGTGGATGCGGTCACCGCCGGGCCATTCACGGTCGGGCATATTGTCGGGATCATGCAGGATGTACTTGCGCTCCGGATTGAAGCGGTAGTGCGAGCGCGTCATGTTGTAACGTCCCCAGCCCGGATTCAGAGGGCTGTTCGGACGGATCATTCCGCCGTACTCGTCGAAGGAAATCATAATCTTCTTCGGGGAGCGGTGTTTGCTCTGCACGAAATCGCACATCGCCGTCAGCGTGTTGATGAAATCTTCATAGTATTCTGCGCCGCCGAGCAGGGAGAGGGTATCTCCGGGAGGCGCTGCGTGATAATGGTGTACGGACAGGTAGTCGACTGCGTCATAGCACACATCGAGAGCCTTTTCGTCCCATTCCGGAAAATGCTCCATGAACGGAGCAGAAGAACCGCAGACGCCGACTTTGATCGAAGCGTCAATCCACTTCATGGCCTTTGCGGTTTCGTTAACCATAACACCGTAGCCGAAGGGATCCTTGTCCCAGCTTCCGAGCTGCCAGGGGCCGTCCATCTCGTTTCCGAGATACCAGGTCTTAACGCCGTACGGCTTTTCGTGGCCGTTCTTACGGCGCAGGTCGGACCAGTAGGTGCCGCCCTCATGGTTCGTGTATTCGATCAGATCCATCGCGTCCTGCGTACGTCCGGTACCCATGTTGACCGTGTACAAAGGTTCGGTTCCGACCTTCTCCGCCCACTGCAGATACTCATCGTGTCCGACCTCGTTGGTGATGTACTGATACCACGCGGGATCGAGATGCACCTTACGCTCTGACTTCGGTCCGATGGAATCCTTCCACTGCCATGCAGATACGAAGTTTCCTCCGGGAAGTCTCACGGCCGGAAGACCGGTTGCCTTGAGGGCGTTGATGAAGTCGGTACGGAAGCCCTGTTCATCCGCGGTCGGGTGCTTCGGGTTGTACATCGTTCCGTTTACCATTGTTCCGATCGGCTCAAGGAATGCCGAGAACAGCTGGTTCGAAATCTCGCCGATTTCGAAGTTCGGATGTACGGTAATTGTTGCTTTCTTCCCCATAAAATGTAAACCTCCGAAAGTGTCTTATTTTGCGCCGGCAGCAGGTGTGCCGGTAGTGATCTTTTTGATCCATTTCTCGCTCTTTAAGCGGAAATAGCACCAGACGGCTTTGATGATCTGGTCGGACTTTAAGCAGATGTAAATCCAGAACGGATCGAGGTGCAGAACGAATCCCGCGAGGATTCCGAGCGGAAGAGCGATTGCCCAGAGGAATATATTATCCATGAGCATCAGCATCTTCGTGTCGCCGCCTCCGCGGAGCACGCCCTTGGTCATAATACTGTTGGTTGCCTGGAAGATCAGAATGATACTGATGGCAATCATGAGCTGGTTCGCAAGGTCCTTCGTATTCGCGCTGACATCGTAGCCGTTGATGATCGGAGTTTTGATTAAAAGGATGATCAACGCGGCAAGTAAGCCAAGCGCAAGACCGAGTCCGAAGAACAGATAGCCCTGCTGCATCGTTTTCTTCTTATCGCCGTGACCGAGCGTCTGACCGGTTACAATGGCGCCTGCCTGGCAGACACCCTGAATGCCGACCGTACTCATCTGCTGGGTGACGGCGGTGATGGAGTTCGCGGACGTGAATTCGGAACCGAGCCGTCCGATTACCATCGCAACCGAGTTGTTTCCGAGAGCCAGAATGCCGTCGCTTATGAGTACCGGAATGCTGATCCGGATGTACTCCTTAAGAAGTGAGCCGGTCTTCATGAAGAAATCCTTAATCCGGAAACGGATGCGCTTGTCCACGACAAGCAGGTAGCCGACAATCATGACCGCCTCGAAAACGCGCGCAATCAAGGTGCCGAGGGCAGCACCCTTAACCTCCATGCGCTCCGCGCCGAAGTGACCGAAGATAAATGTGTAGTTTGCGATCAGGTTTACGAAAAGCGCCCCGATGGAAACGAAGAGCGGGAACAACGCCTGCCCGACGCTTCGAAGGACGATTGTAACCGTTAGGGATGTGCCGAGGAAGAAATAGGTGATTACCGAATAGCGCAGGTAATCGGCGCCGCGGCGGACGATTTCAAGATTGTTCGCATTCTCGGCGACTACCCGCTCGAAGTCCCCGGCGGATACGGTCGTAAGGTCGACCTGCTTCTTCGCGTACATTTTCATGATGGTTTCGGGCATCACAAGGGTCGCAATCGCGAACAGCGTCGCGAGGATGATTGTGAGGCGGAGCATCAGGCATACGGTCTGCTTCAGCGCGGTCGTCGCCTTTTCGCCTTCATCGTCGCCCTTCTGCTTCATGCCCCAGTAGCGGGATACAAGCACCGAGGCGCCCATGCCGAGACCCATGCAGAAGATATGGTAGATTCCGATAAATGTGTTGGAAAGCGATACGGCGGCGAGAGACTGCTCACTCGCGAGCTCGGCGGCGGTCTTTCCGAGCGGTCCGAGGATAACGGAATCGTAGACATTGCCGGAGCTGCCGATGCTTCCCACCATAATCGTGTCGAGCATGTTGACGCCTACGGCAATCAGGCTCTGCAGCGCAATCGGAATGGCAAGAATCAATACTTTTTTATAGAAGTGTGCGTCTTTTTGGAATAATTTCATCGTCGGTCGAATCCTGTCTTTTAAGTCTTCTTTTTAAACAATCACAGCCTTCAGTATACCATTTAAAATTCCAAAAAACAACTGAGTTTTGTTTCATTTTCCGAAAATCCAAACGGGTAAGAAAGTGAATGAATTCGATAAGATATCCTGTTGCCGTAACCGCGTTCTTAAGGTATACTGTCTTTATACGGCGAGCCCGCAACGGCCGCCGGCAGAAAGGTGATTACATATGGGGACGAAAACCACATTAAAAGAAGTGTATCGCGATCTGTTTAAGATCGGAACGGCGGTGGAGAGCATTCACGACCGCTTTACGAACAACGAAATCGGAAATCCCGCCAAGGAGGAGCTGATTGTCCGGGAATTCTCGAGCATGACGTGCGCGAACGAGCTGAAACCCGCCTACAACATGGGCTTTGCCAGCCCTGAGGCGAGAGAGGATTACCTGCCCTTCGTCATCAATCCGAACGCGAAGACGATGCTTGATTTTGCGAAGGCCAATGGGATGAAGGTCCGCGGGCACGTGATGGTATGGCACAGCCAGTGTGCGCAGGAAGCGTTCTGCAAGGGTTATAAGCCGGTGACGATTCCGACCGATCCGGAGAAGCTGAAGGAGAACCCTCGGCTGAAGTTCTTTGAGAAGCTTAACCCGGTGTGCTTTGTTGACCGCGATACGATGCTTAAGAGACTGCAGAGCTACATTCATTCCCTTGTTGAGTATATGTACCGTGAGGGCTACGCAACGACCATCTATGCATGGGATGTCGTGAATGAGGCGATTGAACTGCAGGACAAGACCGAGACCGGCCTTCGGAACAGCTACTGGTATCAGGTAATCGGAGACGATTTCATCTACTGGGCGTTCCGTTACGCGAACGAGGCGGTAGCCGAGTACTCGAAGAAATATGCGTCGAAGTACGGAGTGGACGCGGACGATTCAGCCGCACTTAAGGCAATTCAGCCGGTACTTTTCTATAATGATTATAACGAGTGGCAGCCCGACAAGAAGGCCGCCATCATTGCCAATCTGAAACGCGAGGGACACGGTCACGGCAGCGTGATCGGCGAGGGACTTCTCGGCGGTATCGGCATGCAGGGACACATCTCGGATAACAACGATATCGACGAGTATATTGCTGCGCTTCGGGAATACAACGAGGTTGCTCCGGAAGTGCACATCACCGAGCTCGACGTTAAGTGCACCTGCACGAACATCAACCGTGAGTACTTCCAGGCCGTATTCTATAAGGAATTCTTCGAACGGCTGGTTGCCGAGCGCAGAAACGGCGTGAACCTGACGTCCGTTACCATCTGGGGTCTTACCGATGACAACTCCTGGATTCGCGGCGCCGACCCGCTTCTGTTCCGTAAGGATCTTTCGGAGAAGAAATCCTATGATGCTTTGATTTACGCGGTTCTCGGCGGCGACCTCGGAGAACCTGAGTATGTTGCAAGAGATATGTCGAAGAAGGTTTACGACTTCGAGACGCCTGCCGGCGAAGAGCCGAAGAAGCCGGACAGCTACGGCTTCAAGATGAAGGGCTTCGGCGAATGCATACTGACGCAGGAGAAGGTACACAGTGGTTTCGCTGCCCTTACGACTACGCCCCGTTTCGCCGACTGGATGGGAATTACCTGTGACGTCAGCGATTTCCTCGGACAGACGATTCAGATCGATGCGTGGGTATACAGCGAAGCGAAGGAAATCCGTCTCGGCGTGGATATCGAGGACGTGTTCCCGGTCATTGCCACCGTGGAGGGCGGTACGGAGTGGAAGAAGATTTCCGCTTCCTACAAGGTTCCTTCCGACAGTCACTCGATCCGGCTGTTCTTCAGCACGAAGGACGAGAACCCCGGCCATGTGAGCCCGCTGTTCCTTGATGACGTGACGATCGAACTGATCGGTCAGGAAGAAAGCTTCGAAGGAGAGACCAATATCGCGGCTATCCGCGGCGCGGGTCACCTGCCGTTCTTATATGTGACGGATAAGGAATCCGTAGACGGCAAAGGCCACTCGCTCTGCGTAACGCGTCAGGAAAAGGATGCTACTGTGAAACTCGACGTGAGCGCCTATATCGGCTATACCGCAGACGTTACCATGTATGTGAAGACAACCGATAAGGTAATCCGCGCCGGACTTGACGGAACAGAGCCGAAAGTACTTACGGAAGCTAATTCTACCGGCGTAGAATGGAACGCGCTCGAGATGCGTGTAACCATTCCCGAAGGCCTTACCACCGCGGAACTTTTCATCGAAACCGACGGCAATGCGGATTTCTTCGTGGATGACGTTTTCGTGCGTCCCGTGAAGTAGGATCAGCCGGCGAAGTGAGTTTATGCCGGTGAAGTGATAATATGAGGGATTCGGAAATGGTGTAGCATTTTCCGAAGAAGGAGAAGATTATGCGAGAGATGCGTGTTACGGGCCGCGGACGGCTTTCGGTAAAGCCGGACCGGATCCGTCTGATTTTGAACCTGTCCGATACGAAGAAGGATTATGAAAAGGTGCTGAAGGCTTCTGCCGAGATGGGAGCGAAGCTTAGTGAGCTGTTCGCGGGCTGCGGCTTTAAGGAGGAAGACCTGAAGACCACCAATTTCTTCGTGGATGCCCAGTACGAAGGGTATAACGATAAGGACGGCAACTGGAAGCAGAAGTTCGTCGGCTACCGGTTCGAACAGTCCTTAAAGATTGAATTTCCGATCGATAACGACCGCCTCGGAAAGATTCTTTACGCGCTTTCAAAGAGCGGCGTGAAGACGGAATTTAGGATTCAGTATACGGTTGCCGACCAGGAGAAATGCCGCAAGGAGCTCCTCGACGAAGCGGTTAAGGATGCGAAGGAGAAAGCAGCCGTTCTCGCGAAAGCGGGCGGCGTAAAGCTCGGTGAGATTATCCTTATCGACTATTCCTTCGGCAAGATTGACATTTATTCCGAGCCGGTCAGCCTCCGCAGCATGAAATGCTACGGCGCGGCCGAGTGCGCGGACAATTCGTTTTCGATGAATATTGTGGCGGACGACATTCAACTGGATGACACCGTGACGATCTGCTACGAGATGGTGTAATGAAGGGCGGCACCGTGGCATTTTCCGGCGAAACGTTTTAATATCAGATGACAGAAAAAGAGGGTAAGACAATGGACAGATGGGCAAGAGCTAAGTACAATCCGATTCTCCCGGTTGGAGAGGACGGGCAGTTCGTAACCGGTGGTAAAGAGCACCGGGAGTTGTCGAAATACGCGGCGAAGGAAGGCATGGTTCTTCTGAAGAATGAGAACCGCACCCTGCCGCTTCAGGCAGGCGTTCCGCTTGCGTTACTCGGCAAGGGAACCTTCGACTACGTGCGTGGCGGCGGCGGAAGCGGCGATGTATACTGCGCGTATGCGAGGAACATCTATGACGGTTTGAAAGAGGTCGGCGGACATGATGTTTATGAGCCGCTTTGCGATTTCTACCGCGATTACGTAAAGGAGCAGTACGAAAAGGGCTACGTTCCCGGCATGGTGATCGAGCCGGAGATTCCCGCCGGACTCCTTCGGGAAGCAGCCGCTTTCTCGGATGTAGCGGTGGTTTCCATAAGCCGTTTCAGCGGCGAGGGCTGGGACCGTTCGGAAATCTCCTTCTATGAGGACGAAGTGAACCCGTGGATCATCGGCCAGGACGACACTGGCTCCTTTGAGAATCTGTGTCTTTCCATGAACGAGCTTGCCGGGAAGATCTTCCCGAAGCGCGACTTCTACCTGTCCGACGAAGAGGAGAAGATGCTTGATCTGGTCCGCGCGAACTTCAAAACGGTCATCGTTTTACTGAACGTCGGCGGAATGATGGACCTTTCCTTCCTCGGAAAGAAGAGCATGGACGCGGCGCTTTATCTGTGGTCTCCGGGTATGGAGGGCGGCACGGCTGCCGCGGAGCTTCTGTGCGGCATCGGCAACCCGAGCGGCAAGCTTCCGGACACCTTCGCGGATTCACTCGACGCCTATCCGTCCACAAAGCGTTTCCACGAGAACGGCCGTTACGCTCCGTATGACGAGGACATCTACGTCGGCTACCGTTACTTCGAAACGATTCCGGGCGCGAAGGAGCATGTCGTGTACCCGTTCGGTTTCGGCCTTTCGTATACGACATTCTCCGTTACGGCGGACGCCACGGAAGTCTCCGATACGGAAGTTGCCGTCGCATTTACCGTTAAGAACACAGGAAACGTTCCCGGACGTGAGATCGTGCAGCTGTATCTCGAGGCTCCGCAGGGTAAGCTCGGCAAGGCCAAAAGAAGCCTGATTGGCTTTGCAAAGACCGAAGAACTCGAGCCCGGCGCAACCGAAAGCCTTCGTATCTCGGTTCCGGTTAATTCGTTTGCAAGTTATGACGATCTCGGAAAGATCGAGAAGGATTGCTACGTTCTTGAAAAGGGTGAATACCGCTTCTATCTCGGACAGTCCTCCGAGGACCTGAGCGCACTCGGTGAGACGCTTGTGATCGCCGAAGACCGCATTACGGAGCGGCTTTCCGACCTGCTTGCGCCCACGTCCCTTGAGGCGAGAATGCTTTCCGACGGAAGCATGGAAACGCTTCCGCAGAAGGAGCCTTACGATACCGATTATGACGCCATCGGAAGAGTGAAGAAGGGAGCGGATTCCGGTTATGTGCCGGCGACCCGTGCCCGCGAGCAGTTTTTGATTAACCGCCCGTACCGCGATGACATCAAGCTTCCGAAGGAGATGGGCAAGAAGGCGACATTTGAAGAGTTCATCGGAAGTCTCACCGACGAGGATCTTCGGAATCTGCTCGGCGGACAGCTGAATACCGGTATGGCGAACACGTTCGGTATGGGCAACCTGCCCGAGGCCGGAATCCCTTCGTTTATGACGGCTGACGGTCCTGCGGGCGTTCGTCTCGGCGCTTACTGCGGCGTCTATACGACCTGCTGGCCCTGCGCGACGCTTCTTGCATCGAGCTGGGATGAAAAGCTTCTGCACGCGGTCGGTAAAGCGGCCGGCGCGGAGCTTAAAGAATGCAACATGTACATGTGGCTTGCTCCCGCGGTCAATATCCACCGCAACCCGATGTGCGGCCGGAACTTCGAGTATTTCTCGGAGGATCCGCTTCTTGCCGGTAAACTGGCAGCAGCCGAGGTAAGAGGAATTCAGGAGAACAAGGTTGCCGCGACGGTGAAGCATTTTGCGTGCAACAACAAGGAAACGAACCGTATCTATTGCGACGCGCGGGTATCCGCAAGAGCCCTTCGCGAGATTTACCTGAAGGTATTCGAAATCATCGTGAAGGAATCGGACCCCTGGTGCATAATGAGCTCCTACAACATCATCAACGGACGCCGCTGCTCCGAGTCGAAGGAACTTTTGACCGACATCTTAAGAGGCGAATGGGGCTTTGACGGACTCGTGATGACCGACTGGTGGAACCGCGGCGAACACTACAAGGAAGTGCTTGCCGGCAACGACGTCAAGATGCCTGTCGGCTTCCCCGACCGTCTGAAAAAGGCGATGGATATCGGCGTACTGAAGCGCGAAGATCTGGAGCGGAGCGCGACCCGCCTGTTCCGTCTGTTCTTCCGGTTTGAGTAGGTTTTCCGGACACTCTGTTCTTCCTCTGTGAGCAGGATTTCAGAACACTTTAAAATGAGGCTCGAAAGGGCCTCATTTTTTTGCATTTTTCGGGAAAAACAGGTTGATTGTTCCGCATAATTATTGTATTATCAAAATGTATTATCTTGTGTATTTATGAGGAATCATATACCATATATCGGGAATCTTCGCTCTTTGGGGATTCGGCGGAAGACAGGAGGCATTTATGCCCGGCATGTACGGCGGTCTCGGTCCGAGAGGACACCTGACCGATGAGGAGAAGGCAAACAAACCGAAGGTTTCCAAAGAACTCGTATTCCGGATTCTCGGTTATCTGAAGCCTTACTGGATACAGTTCACATTTGTCTTTATTACGATTCTTCTGTCGGCGATCATCGGTCTGCTGCCGTCCATCATTACCGGACGGATCGTCGACCAGGCGCTTGTCAATCCGAACATGAAGCGTCTGCTGACGCTGTGCCTTGCCGCCTTCGCTGCGGTTGCCGTGAGCCAGGTCATCGGTGTTCTTGAGAGCTACATCAACGCGTGGATTTCCCAGCGCATCATCTTCGACATGAAGAACCAGATGTACGCCCATCTGCAGCAGATGCCGCACTCGTTCTTCACGACCGAGAAGCAGGGCGATATCATCACCCGCATGAACACCGATATCAACGGTGTGAGCTCGGTTATCAGCGGTACGCTCACAAGCATCGTCAGTAACGTCGCAACGCTCGTGACCACGCTGGTTGCGCTCTTTACGATGAGCTGGAAGCTGGCGCTGATTGGCATGGTTGTGATCCCGCTTCTGATCATTCCGTCCCGTGTGGTCGGCAATACGCGTTTCCGCCTTGTGACGCAGAGCCACGCAAAGCAGGACGAGATGAACCAGATCATTAACGAGACGCTTAGTGTCAGCGGTTCGATGCTCGTGAAGATTTTCACGAGAGAGAAGAAGGAATATGACAATTTCGTTCAGAAGAACGAAGAGGTTACGAAGATATCGCTGAAGGAAGCCCAGAGCGGCCGGTGGTTCCGCGTCGTCATGGGTATGTTCACGCAGATCGGTCCGCTGTTGATCTACCTCGCCGGCGGCTACTTCTTAATTAAGGGCAACGACCCCGCGCTTACCGTCGGTACGATTACCGCGACTGTTGCACTCATCAACCGCCTGTACCGGCCGGTGGAATCGCTATTGAACCTCGGCGTCGATTTTACGCGGTCACTCGCGCTGTTCACGCGAATCTTCGATTATCTGGACCGCCCGATCACGATCAAATCCCCGGAGAACGGACAGACGCCCGACCTCCATTGCAAGGATATCGAATATAAGAACGTTGAGTTCTATTACAGCGAGGATAAGCCGCTTCTGACCGACGTGAGTTTCACGGTTCCGGGCGGCGCGGCATACGCGATTGTCGGTCCTTCGGGCTCCGGCAAATCCACAGTTGTCAATCTCATTCCCCGCCTTTATGACACGATAAGCGGAACGGTTACCATCGGCGGCGTGAATGTTCGTGACATCGACCTCACCTGGCTTCGAAAAGGCATCGGCGTGGTTACGCAGGACACCTACCTGTTCAACGGAACGGTGCTTGAGAACCTGCGCTACGCGAAGGAAGACGCGACGATGGAAGAGATTGAGGACGCCTGCAAAAAGGCGGCTATTCACGACTTCATCATGAGCCAGCCGAAGGGCTATGACACCGAGGTCGGTAACCGCGGACTGAAGCTTTCGGGCGGCGAAAAGCAGCGTCTTTCGATTGCCCGCGTTATCTTAAAGGATCCCGAGATTCTAATCCTCGACGAGGCAACATCTGCTCTCGATTCGATTTCGGAAAGCGCGATCCAGGAAGCCCTTGAGACGATGATGAAGGGCCGGACAAGCCTGGTCATCGCCCACCGACTTTCGACCATACTGAAGGCAGACAAGATACTCGTCGTAGCCGGCGGCGTGATTGCGGAGCAGGGCACGCACGAAGAACTCCTTGCAATGAACGGCGTGTACCGCGACCTTTATGAGACGCAGTTCCGTACCGTCATCGATTACGAGACGGCGGACTCCGAAGAGAAGAAGGAAAATGATAAAGCAGAAGGGAAATAAGCACCATGGCGCACAAAAAACTGATTCTGGTGAGCGGCGGACCCTGTGTCGGCAAATCCACAATCGCCCGCAAGATTTTCGAGCACTACGTGAACAGTGCCTACTGTGACGGCGACTGGTGCTGGTGCGTGAACCCCGATTCCATCCGCGACAACCGTCTTCGAAACGGCGATCGGAACATGGCATTTCTCCTTTCGACTTACCTGAATTCCGGGTATGAATACGTCGTATTTTCTTCGGTTGTGCTGACCGACCCGGATGCTCGCGAGAACATTCTTAGAAACATTGAAGCCGACGATTACGACGTGTTAAGCTTCCAGCTCGTCTGCACCGAAGATACCTTGAAAGCACGGCACGACGCCCGCGGCGACGAGGACGTTTCGTTCTTCTGGCTGCAGCTTCCGCCGTATCCCGGCGAGGTCGTCATCGACACCGACGGCAAGACGCCCGCGAAGATCTGCAAAGAAATCTGCAAGCTGCTCGACGAAGCGAAGAGCAAGCCGGCACCTGCGAAGAAGCCGGCAGCGAAGAAGGCAACTGCAGAGAAGGCAGCAACGAAGCCTGCCGAGAAGAAGACAACAGCGAAGAAAGCAGCCGTGAAGGATACTGCTGAGAAGAAGACTCCGGCGAAGGAACCCGCCGCGAAGAAGACAACGAAAGCATAATTAAAACCACATATAATCATTCAACATACAGTTTGAACGTTGTAAATATGAGTAGATAACCCCCTTGATCCGGTTCTAACCCGGAACAACCGCCGCACTGTATATGACGAACGACATTTATAGGCCTTGCTGTAAGCAGGGGTGAAGTCCCGCGTCATATCGGCGCCGGGACTTTTTCTATTTTCAGAATGCCGGGAGGCAGAAGATTTCAGAATGCCGTCAGGCAGGAGAGTGCACAATGCCTCGGGCAGGAAAGGAGCGGAAAATGGCATACGAACGAATTCATCCGGCTGTTTTGGTCGCTTATTTCCTGTCGGTGATGATTCCGGCGGTGTTCACGCTGCATCCGATGATGCCTCTTATGGCGCTTGCGGGCGTCGTCCTTCTGCTCCTTCTTACAGAGCCCGCGCCGCCGCGCGTGCGGACTATCATATGGATGTCACTTCTGTTCCTTGCGGTCGTCATCACGAACCCGTTATTCAATCACCGCGGACGAACGGAGCTGTTCTTTCTGAACGGACACGCGATTACATTGGAAGCCGTTCTGTTCGGCCTTCGAAACGCCGCCTGCGTGATTGCGGTGCTCCTGTGGTGCCACTGTATGAACCGCTTCGTGACCGGCGAAAAATGGCTCGCCATCCTCGGCCGTCACCTGCCGAAGACTGCTCTTCTTGTTTCCTCGGCAATGCGCCTTGTGCCGCTTCTTCGAAAGCGCGGAGAGGAGATGCGGAAATCGCAACAGGCACTCGGGCTTTACGGAGACGGAGACGCGATGCGTCAGTTAAGCGGCGGAGCGAAGGTTTTCTCAATGCTTGTGACCTGGTCACTGGATCATGCGGTTTCGGTCAGCGCCTCGATGAAGGCGAGAGGATACGGCCTCCGCGGACGGACGACGTATTCGGTCTACCGGTTCCGCAGGGAAGACGCGATTCTGCTTACGCTTCTTCTCGCGGCCGATGCTTTGGTATTGACCGCTTTAGCGGGGAAAGCGCTTTCATTTGACTTTTATCCGGTCCTTAACGGAAGCCGCAACGCGCTCACCGTACCGGGACTTATGACATACGGACTCGTGGTGCTTTTCGCACCGATTTGGGAAGGAAGAAACCGGCTTTTATGGAATTGCTACAGGTCGAAAATCTGACGTTTACGTATCCGGACGGGAAGAAGCCCGCGCTTTCGGACGTGACATATACCGTACGGGAAGGGACCTTTACGGTTCTGTGCGGCGCGTCCGGCTGCGGCAAATCCACGCTTCTTCACCTTCTGAAGAAGGAGCTTGCGCCCTTCGGAAAGAAGAGCGGAAGTATGCGGTTCGACGGAACGGATTACGAGTCGCTTGACGGCCGGGTTTCGGCCTCGCAGATCGGGATTCTCATGCAGGATCCGGACAGTCAGATCGTCACGGATGTGGTGTGGCAGGAACTCGCATTTGCCCTTGAAAACCTCGGAACGGAGCGCTCGGTCATAAGGACGCGCGTTGCCGAAATGGCGACCTATTTCGGAATCGAGGGCTGGTACCATAAGCGCACGAGCGAACTGTCCGGCGGGCAGAAACAGTTGCTGAATCTCGCCTCGGTCATGACTTTAAGCCCGCGCCTTCTGCTTCTCGATGAGCCGACGGCGCAGCTTGACCCGATTGCAGCAGGAAACTTCCTTTCGATGCTCGAGCGGGTCCACCGCGAACTCGGCGTGACGGTGCTGATTGCGGAACACCGGCTTGAGGATATTCTTCCGATGGCGGACCGCGTGCTTGTGCTGACGGACGGTGCGCTCACGCTTGACGGAACCGTCGATTCCCTCGCGGACGCGGTACGGGAAGGCCACCCGATGCTCGCGGGAATGCCCGCTGCGGCAAGACTCTGGAAACTCCTCGGAACACCCGGCGACATGCCGCTTTCTGTGACGGAAGGAAGAGAGATGCTTCGTGCGGTGTGCGCGGCAAATGTGACACGGAATACACGGCGCGATGATACGGAAGTTACGGAATCCGCCGCCTCCCTCTCAGAGGTGTACTTCCGCTATGAGCGGAACGGCAAGGACGTGCTTCGCGACTGCTCCGTTGATATCCAAAAGGGTGAACACTTCTGCCTGCTTGGCGGAAACGGAAGCGGGAAGACAACGCTTTTACATATTATTGCAGGGATTCTCAGGCCGTATGCCGGAAGCTGCAGGCTGTTCGGGAAGAAGCTTGCAGCTTACCGGAGCGGTGAGCTTGCGAACGGAATTACGGCGCTTCTTCCGCAGAATCCGAAGGACGTCTTCGTGACGGAATGCGTGAAGGAGGACTGGCTCCTTGCATGTAAGACAACCGTACCCGAAGCGGAACGGGAGGAGACCGTTCGGAAAACTGCCGAAATGCTCGGCGCAATGCATCTTGCGGACTGTCATCCTTATGACCTGAGTGGCGGCGAGCAGCAGAAGGCTGCGCTTGTCAAGGTGCTTCTTCGAAAGCCGAAGCTGCTGCTTTTGGATGAGCCGACCAAGGGGCTGGATGCCCGCTATAAGGAAGAACTGCTTGCGGTACTAAAGAAACTGAAGGATGAATCCGTGACCGTTCTTACCGTCACGCATGATCTTGATTTCGCTGCGGTTTCCGCCGACCGCGTCGGACTTTGCTTCGACGGCGGCGTGACAGCGGTCAAACCGACACACGAATTCTTTACGGAGAATTCGTTCTATACAACGGCAGCCTGCCGGATTGCCGGTAAGCTCTTCCCCGGCGCGATTACCTGTGAGGAAATCGCTGAAGCCGTGAAAGGGGAGCAGGCATGAAGAAAACACTTACAATCCTTCTTCTTGCCGTGCTGATTCCCGCGATTGTCGTAATCGGCGCAGTCGTGTTCCGCGAACGGTTCTACGCCTGGATTGCTCTTGCGGTGGCCGTGCTTTCCGTACTTCCGCTTCTGTATGCCTTTGAGCGGCGGGACAGCACCGCCAAGGAGTTGATGGTGCTCGCCGTAATGATTGCCCTTTCGGTAATCGGACGTGTCGTTTTCGCCGCTGTTCCCGGGTTCAAGCCGGTGACGGCGATCACCGTGATCGTAGCGGTGGCATTTGGCGGAGAAGCAGGCTTCACGGTCGGTTCACTCTCGGCGGTCGTCTCGAATTTCTACTTCGGGCAGGGACCGTGGACGCCGTTTCAGATGTTTTCGTGGGGAATCATCGGGCTCCTCGCGGGGCTTCTTCGGAGGTTACTGAAGAAGCATATCGCAATTCTCTGCATCTACGGAGCGCTTGCGGGAATTGCGTATTCGCTGACGATGGATGTGTGGACCGTCCTCTGGTCGGAGGGCGCGTTCGTCCCGAAAGAATACGCGGCAGCCGTAATTGCGGCGCTTCCGCTGACGGCAGTATACGCCGTCTCCAATGTTGTATTTCTTCTCCTTCTCGCCGGACCGGTCGGGAAGAAGTTAGAGAGAATAAAGAAAAAGGACGGATTGTTTCTGTCCGAATAGGAGGTTTTTATGAAGAAACTCATCATTCTTGTCCTCACGCTCACGATGGCTTTCTGTTTCGCGGGTGTTGCCTGTGCGGAAGATGTGAACGTTACCGTTTCCATATCCGACGGTTCCGGGAACGCAGTGCTCGTACAGAAGCCGGTTACCGTTACGGATGCGGATGCCGACGGTGCTCTGACCATCGGCGACGCGCTTGCATGTGCGCATGACGCTTATTTCCCGGGCGGCGCTGCTGCCGGTTTTGCAGAGTCGGTAGGCATGTACGGACTTCAGCTTGACAAACTCTGGGGAACGGATGCCGGCGGCGCTTACGGCTACTATCAGAACAACACCGCCGCGAACAGCCTCGGAGACGTGGTGACAAACGGCGCATTCATTTCGGCGTTCATCTACACCGATACCGTCGGCTACTCCGATACGTACTGCTATTTCGATAAGAGAACCGCTACGGTAGCAGCAGGCGGATCCGTAACCCTCACCCTGACCGGCGCAGGTTATGATTCGAGCTGGAGCCCGATCACATTTGCCATCGATGACGCAACGATCTGGATTGACGGCGTGGCAACCACTTATGTAACGGATGCGGAAGGCAAGGTTACGATTCCGTGCGCTACGGCCGGAACGATCACGGTCAGCGCAAAGAGCGCTTCGAAGACCCTTGTTCCGACGAGCTGCATCATCACCGTTTCCGCAGCTGCAGATGTATCTCCGGAGACCGGCGACGTGCTTCCGATTGTTTGGATCGCAGCATTGGCAGCAGGCACTTTCGTAATGTTTGTAGTGCTTCAGAGAAAGCGTAAGAACGCATAAAACTCAGCGGAAAATACGAACGCATGAACCGTAAAATTCGGACAATTATAGCCCTGCTCGGAGTCCTGCTGTGCTTCGTCACTGCAGGCACCGGGTACGGCAGCGCGAATACGCCGAAGGAGTGCGCGGACGGGATTCTGTCCTGGCTCTGCGCCTCCTCCTCGGTTGACTGCGCCCAAAAATGGCTGGATTCCCCCGATGAAAGCAAGTTCCAGAGACCTGTCGACTGGTACTTCCTCGGCCTTTATCAGAGCGGGGAAGACTATGATCTGACGGCCTTCCGGGCGCAGTATACAGCTTACATTGCGCAAAAGGACACAAGCGCGTCCAATGCCACATGGCTGAACCATCGCCTTCTTTCGTGGGCCATGGGTGTGCCGCTTCCCGCGGATGAGGAAATCACAAAGCGGGTACAGGGCGGCGACATCATGAGCCTCGTGTACGGGCTGCACCTCTCGAACAACACGGGCGGGCAGTATGTCCTTCCCGCGTCGCTTCTTGAAAGGCAGTGCGCGGACGGCGGATTCAGTCTTCGCGGAGATGCCGGGGACCCGGATGTCACCGCGATGGTTTTGGAGGCGCTTGCGCCGTATTACGGGACGCAGGAAGACGTTACCGCATGCATTGACCGCGCGCTCGATTACCTTTCCAAAGCGCAGCTTCCTAACGGCGGCTATAAAAGCTTCGGAACGGACAACAGTGAGAGCGTAAGCCAGGTGATCATTGCCCTTTCCGCCCTCGGAATCGACTGCAGAACCGACGCCCGATTTACGAAAAATGCTACGTTATTCGACTCCCTCAGCCGCTTCCGCTGTGAAAACGGCGCGTACCGGCACGCGGAGGACGGAGACCAGAGCGAGATAGCGACGGCCGAAGCATTTTGCTCCATGGTCGCCTATGAGCGGTTTCTGACCGGTCAGGACGCGCTATATCAGCTGACGCAGTATCAGGGAGGAACGGAGAATCCGGTCACATCGATCCCGACCGCTACACCTGCGCAGAACTCCGATAATCCGAATGGTGAGGCGGATAAACCGGGGAATGTGACAGGCAGTCCGGAGAACGCGGTCAACTCGGACACGACAAAGTCCGGGAAGGGTATCGACTTCCGTGTCTTTGCCGTTTTAGGGGTTTTGGTTCTTCTGTGTCTTACACTCGCTCTCCTTTATAAGTTTGAGCGGCTCACAAAGAGGAACTTCTTCTTCACCGCTTTGGTTGCGGCCGTCATAATCGCTTTTCTACTTCTCAATGACTTCGAGAGTGTCAGCAAACACTACGAAGGATACGATGTGGAAAATCCCATCGGAACGGTGACGCTCACCATCCGCTGCGACACGGTCGCGGGCGAAGGAAATCTGCCGAAGGACGGCGTCATCCTTGCCGTTACGGAGTGCCCGATTGAAGAGGGGGACGTGGCATTTGCCGTATTGGAACGCGTCACAAAGCGGGAGCACATTGCAATGGATTACACGGGCGGCGGGACGTCCGTCTATGTCAAGGGAATCGCGGATCTGTACGAGTTTACGTACGGCGAGATGTCCGGCTGGATCTACCGGATCAACGGCGTGACAATGCCGGTCGGATGCGGCTCGGCGACCGTAAAGCCGGGCGACCGGATCGAGTTCCTGTACACAAGGATGTTAGGGGAAGATTTAGAATAGATGTGGGGGGAGAAATGGCAGAACAAGAATAGCCGCAACCTTAGCAGGGAGCGGCTAAAATTTTCTCTTGACATGTAGTCAATGACGACATATAATGTAAGCAGAAGTACACGCAATGACTACATCGGGAGACATCTATGAAAACAGTAATATGTAACATTGAGGGGCTCGAGATCGAAGTTGAAGAATATAATAAAGATGACAAGGATGCGGAACGGCGTCGGCTGGCCGCGTACTTTAAGATGATCAGAGAGAAGTCCGGCATGAGCCGCCCGGATTTCTCCGTTTGGCTGGGTGTTCCTTATCGCACCATGCAGGAATGGGAACTCGGCCGCAGAGCTATGCCGGAATATGTTCTTCGCCTGATTGCTTATAAGGTGCGGAATGAATTACGTGCGGGGAGGATCGGCTAGCTTAAATATCGGTAGCAAAATAGCCGCTATACCTTGGCGTGCGGGAGGCTGCTTTTGTGTTTTATTTATGCTTTTGCCCTTAAAGCAAAACCGAGGCTAAAACAAGTAATACACAGGCTTATTACCGCATTAGTCAGCAAAAAAGACGTCAATAAAAGGCGTCTTTTTTGTTGCTCTTAAATACCTATGAAAAAGAAAATGGCGGGGCACTTCCCCGCCGTCGATGGACCTGGGTCTTACGACCAGCCCAAAAGAAATCAAAGAATTCTTTTGTTTATTATACAGAAAATGGAGGCATAAAGCAATAACTATTTCGCAAGGGACCTGTTTTTTAGAAAGCAAAGGTCAACCAAAGATATCAGTAAGGGTGTCGGTTATCCGGCGTCCATTTTGCTATGCAAGCAATGTAAAATATGATTGCAAAAATGAGAAAAAATCGAAAAAACGCTGCTACTCTACGAGTAGCAGATACTGTGATACCCTTGACAGGTATCACAGTAAAAAAACCTTCTGCAACAAAGGCGGAAAAACCGCGTGAAAGGAGCGTTAGGATATGAAGAAATTGTTGGTAATGATGTTGGCAGTTGTCTTCGCCCTCGGTTTAACAGCTTGTGGAACGGGCGGTGGTGAAGAATCCCCCACTCCTACTATAAAGATTGAAGAAACCGAAGAAGAGAAAAAGCTTCAAAAGGAAGATGAAGATTTCGCGGAAGAGTTTCGTCATAGCGTTGAAATCGCCACAGCGGATCTTATGGTCTATGATGAGGTTGTCGGAGTTATCGGAAGCAGCACCTCGGAAGTAGAAATAGCCAGTTGGGGGTCCAATGGAGTAGATTACATTAAAGATATGCCGAATCTTAAAGCAGCGATAGACGACGTATATAAAAATGTCTCTAAAACGGCATTCGCGTCGGAAAAATATAAGGGAATGAAATATGTTGTATCCTGCAAAAAGGATGGCTCATTAACAGTGACTGGAGAATGGAGGTGAGAAAGAAATGTTTTGTCCAAGATGCGGTTCTAAAGTGAATGATAGAGAAACGATTTGCCCTGACTGTATGAGTTCAATTAGAAAACCAAATGTGCGGAAGTTTTGCACTACATGCGGCAGGGAGCGCAAAGCGAATGAACAACGGTGCTCTTGTGGAGCGCTTTTTGAAGTGATTCAAAGTGCAGAGAGTAGCAGACCACCTATAGAAAAAACTGGCGCACTAGCTTCTGCAGAGAGGCCTACAAAGTTTTGCGAGAAATGTGGGAGTAAAATTGATGCAGAAGCGGTTATGTGCGTTCACTGCGGTTGCATGATAGGAAAAGCTACGCCAACAGAAAAGAAGAAGCATACAGGGAGGACAGTTTTCCTGATTTTTCTTTTTGCCATCATTGCTGCAGGAATCGGAGCTTTCTACATGTTCTATCTTTTGCCGAATAAATACATTGACATTGTAAAGAAAGGCACGCCGAGTATAGCTCCGGGGCGTACGTGGGGCGATGCTGCAGAAAAAGCGCTGGTTAGCCCGGAGTGGAAATATGAGGGCGGAAATGAAGTGTCAGTTACCGGAAAAATGTACGGCGAAACGATAAAGATAACCTTCGAGATTAATACGTCTACCAATATGTTTACAGCAACTTCTGCGGAAGTGGCAGGGGTGAAATACACAGATGCTATAGATGTTGGTAGCATTATTATCGAGATATTTAACAGATAGGAGAAAGGATGATATGAAGTATTGCACATCGTGTGGAAAAGAAATCATGGACGAAGCTGTAATCTGTCCGCACTGCGGATGCGCGACCGGAAAAGTTGCACTTGATGCTAAAAACGAAGAAGTGACGGAGTACGCAAACAAAGCTTGGACATTTGCTTTAATTGGGTTATTCTTTTTCGTCTTTTCAATCCCAGCACTCGTCTATGCCTCAAAAAGCAAGAGCAAAAACGGAGACACATATACAAAGAAGGCAAAAGAAGCTTTTATAACAGCAATTATTGAACTAATTCTGTGGTCTTTGGTTATAATGCTTTGGGGGCTCTAACCACAGAGAGACATAGAAAGGAAGATAGTTTTTTTGAGGTCACCATCTTGGTGACCTCTTTTTGTTTTTTATGCGCGATGGAAGAACAATTTGAAATAGAATTGCGTCCTGGATTATCCCCATCCCCGAATGTGGGCTCTGCTCTTTTATTTGGCTTCGGGATGTGGTATAATAAATCATCACATTTTCCGCTATGGGGGGAGAGTATGAACATCCAGATATTCGGGACGAAGAAGTGCAATGAGACGAAGAAGGCGGAGCGGTTCTTTAAGGAGCGCGGGATTAAGTTTCAGTTCATCGACCTGACCGAGAAGGGAATGAGCAAGGGAGAGATGGCAGCAGTCGCGCAGGCGAACGGAGGAATTGATAATCTGATTAATCCGGACGCAAAGGACAAGGATACGCTGGCGCTGATCAGGTACCTGTCCGACGAGGACCGGCTGGCGAAGATTCTTGAGAATCAGCAGATTCTCAGGACGCCGGTTGTCAGAAACGGGAAGCAGTCCACCATTGGCTACATGTCGGAGGTTTGGAAGAAGTGGGAGTGAAAACTATTTAAAAAACAATAAAGGAGGGGCAGCCATGAAGAAACTGGTTTTGTATTTCAGCGCGGAGGGGAATACCGCGAAAGTCGGGAAGGAATTCGCGGAGCGAATCGGCGCGGAGGTGTTTGAGATTGTGCCGGAGGTGCCGTATACGAAGGCGGACATCCGGTGGATGAATCCGCTTGCGCGGTGCAATAAGGAGAAGTTCGGTAAGAAGGATGTGCCGGTGAAGGGGCAGGTCGCGGACTTCGGCGCATACGACACGGTTTACATCGGATTCCCGATCTGGTACGGATGCGCGCCCAATGTGGTGAATACTTTCTGCGCGGCCTACGACTGGACCGGAAAGAAGATCGGTGTGTTCGCGACGTCCGGCGGCAGCGGGATCGGCAAGACCGCCGAGAAGCTCACTCCGTATGTGAAGGGCGGCGAGATTGTTTCCGCGAAGCTTGTGAAGAGCGCGGCGGAGATAGAGGAGATTTCAAAATGAGCAAGGCTTTGAAAAAGCTTCGCATCGCCTTCTTCGATGCGAAGGATTACGACAAAAACTCCTTCCTTGAGGCCAATGCTTCGGAGGAGTTTGAGATAACCTATCTTGACGCACGACTGTCGACGGATACCTGTAAACTGGCGGAAGGTTACGACGCAGTTTGCGTCTTCGTAAATGACGAAGTCAATGCGGAGGTAATCGACCGGCTTACCGCCATGGGCGTCCGGCTGATTGCGCTTCGCTGCGCGGGCTACAACAACGTCGACATCGAGTATGCGTACGGGAAGATTCATGTAGTGCGCGTGCCGGCATACTCGCCGTACGCTGTTGCCGAGCACGCGATGGCGCTGTTGCTTACTTCCATCCGCCGGATCCATAAGGCGTACATCCGTACACGTGACTTCAATTTCAGCCTGAACGGACTGACCGGCTTTGATCTGCACGGAAAGACCGTCGGCGTCATCGGCACCGGTAAGATCGGACGCATTTTCATTGACATTTGCCGTGGATTCGGCATGCACGTTATCGCTTACGACAAATTCCCGGCCGCTAATTCCGGCATCGAGTACGTCGGGCTTGACGAGCTGTGGGAGCGAAGCGACATTATCTCGTTACACTGCCCTCTGACGGATGAGAACCGTCATATGATCGACGCAGACACGATCGCCCGAATGAAGAAGGGCGTCGTGATCATCAACACCTCCCGCGGCGCGCTGATTGACTCCGAGGCACTCCTTGAGGGCATCAAGCAGCGCCAGGTCGGCGCGGCCTGCCTCGACGTGTACGAGGAGGAAGCCGACGTGTTCTTCCATGATTACTCCGGTCACATCGTAAACGACGACACGCTTGCAAGACTGATTTCGATGCCGAATGTCATCGTGACTTCGCACCAGGCATTTCTCACGAAAGAAGCGCTCGCGAATATCGCCGATACGACGCTTGATAACGTACGGCTATTCTTCGAAAGCGACACATGCCCTAACGAAGTCTGCTACAAATGCGCGAATCTTTCGACCTGCAAACAGACGCACGAGAAGAAATGCTTCTGACGGGGGGTGTCACATTTTGTGCCGCGATTTCGCAGAAAAGCCTTTGCGATTTCGCCGAAAAGCCCCTGCGAGTCATTGACAAGACCGCGGGAAATGAATACAATAGAACTATAAAATGACAGGAGGTTCTTGTTATGTTGTTCGGAATGCCTACATTGATTGAGAACAAGTCGCTTGATGAGGACGTGAAGCTTTGCGAGCGCCTCGGACTGTCCTTTGTCGAGTTGAATATGAATTTTCCGGAGTACCGGATTGACCGCCTCGAGAATACGGAGCGTTTCCGCGCCGCAGCCGAGAAGGCCGGTATCTTCTATTCCATCCACATGGAAGAGTGTTTTGATATTGCGGATTTCAATCCGCTGGTTGCGGAGGCTTATCTTGAGACGATGCGCCGCGTGATCCGCGTTGCGAAGAAACTGTCCGAGCTGAATCCCGAGGACAGCCCGTTCATCATCAACATGCATATGGTGCACGGAATTCACATCACGCTTCCAGATAAGAAGGTGATGCTCTATGAGAGCCGCAAGGACGAGTATCTGGAGTCCTTCAAGAACTTCCGCTCTCTGGTTGAGGAATGGATTGGCAATGAGAAGATCCTGATTACGATTGAGAATACCGACGGCTTCAAGCCTTATGAGACCGAAGCCATCGCACTTCTTCTTGAGAGCCCGAAGTTCGCGCTTACCTGGGATATCGGACATTCGAAGTCGGTCGGTGAAATCGATATGCCGTTCCTTCTTAAGAGCTGGAATCGCATCGTTCACTTCCACGTACATGACGGCCAGGACAATCCTCCGGCATGCCACCTCGGTCTCGGCGACGGCGACATCGATTTGCAGACGAGACTGGAATTCGCGCAGAAGTGCAATGCCAACTGCGTACTGGAGACCAAGACAAGCGATGCGCTTGAGCAGAGCAAGACGTGGCTGATCGGCCATAACTGGGCATAAAGATCAGACCCGCACAGATTCCAAAAGATATGGGCGGTTCCCGAAGAAGGGACCGCCCGTTTTAATATCCGTACGAACCGGTTTAACGAACCATTTGCGCAAAATGTAACCGAATCGCACGGAGGTTAGAAAGGACAGTATGAAGAAAGTAGATTACGAAATCCGGGTTATGACAATGGAGGATTATCCGGCCGTGTATGCCCTCTGGCAGAGCATTCACGGCTTCGGAATCCGCTCGATTGACGACTCCGAAGAAGGCGTGCGGCGCTTTCTTACGCGTAACCCGAACACAAGCATGGTGGCAGTAAGCGGCGGGAAGATTATCGGCGCGATCCTGTGCGGTCATGACGGCCGCCGCGGCACATTTTATCACGTATGCGTAAAGGAAGAGTACCGCAAGCAGGGCATCGGCAAATCCATGGCTGTCGCCTGCATGCGGGCGCTTAAAGAGGAGAAGATCAACAAGGTTACGTTGATCGCGTTCCGCACCAATGTGGTGGGAAACCAGTTCTGGAAGGGTGTGGGCTGGACCTTCCGGGAGGATCTGAACTATTATGATTTTACGCTGAATGAGGCAAATATCACGGAGTTCAACAAGTAGTCGCAGACACTTTGAACCGTGTGACGATAGGAACGAGAGGAAGGTTCGATGAAACGAAACATCCTGACAATCGGATTGCTGCTTATGCTTCTTATGGCGCTTACCGGCTGTAAGAAGGACAGCGGAAAGAAGACCCCGAAACCGACGGAAGAGGTTACCGAAGAACCGACTCCGGAGCCGATGCACAGCGGCGTCAGTGAGGAATACGCCGGGGCGATTCGCTGTAAGGACGAGCAGGGGGCGCTTGTGTGGAGCTGTGGCGGAGCGATGTCTTTCTTCGCGTCGGAAGGCGGTGTCGGCAAAGGCGATTCATGGGAAATCAAAGGCGACTTGGAGTCTTACACCGTGTCGAACGGTGACGGCGTACAGCTGTTCCGAATCTTCAGGGAGACGACCGGAGACGGAGCGGACGCGAAGGCCGTTTATATTTTCGAGAGCGGCAAGGTAAAGCAGGAGATTGCAAGCCTTTCCGCGGGCACGGCCGAGCAGGACGGTTTCCGGATTTATTTCCTTGATAACCGCATGGCGTTTTTCCAGAATCAGCAGACGCTTCTGATTGTTTCCATGACGGCTAAGGAGATGACTGCTTCGGTTCCGAAGCAGGACGGTGTAGTGATATACCGCTACCCGGTGCGGAATTTCGTTGTCAATCCCGCAGAGGCCGGTACCGAGCGGACGGTCAGCAGTGATTCGTTCTTCACCGACGCGTCGGATATGGAGTCTTTGGTGTACGGATACGGGTCGAAAGAACTTGACGGAATCTTTGACCGGATCCGGAAGGCCGCTTATCAGGAGTGGCCGGCTTCCTATGTGCAGATTACGAAACGAAGAGTTACCGATGGCCGCAGCTGGAGCGAGTACAAAGCCTCTTATCACGAGGATTCGGTGGTCGTGAACCGGACCGACAGCAGCGCGCCGTCCGTGGTGACGGAGTACGCGTTTGAGACGCTTTCCGAGGGGACTCCGACGGTGGAGTACTACACGTTCCGGGACGGCTTTGACACGCTTGCCTACACATTCGAAGCGGACGAACTGGATGAGTACCGGACACGCATTCTGGATAACGAGATGGCAAGGGAGAAGGCAGCGGATGCCTTCGAAGACGGGCTGTTGCCCGTGGCATTTGCCGCAACGGATTACGGGTACGAGGAACGCGGTGTGCTTAGCGGAAGCAGCGTCCGTTACATCCGGTATTATTACAACGGGAAGGTGACCGGAAGCATCCTGATGAAGTATGAGCAGGGCGAGTTTTTTGACCTTCGGGTCTACGCGCTAGGCGACGCGGAGGGCAACGTTTATGCGGACGGTGTCCCGGGGGCGGATGCGGAGGAATCCCGCCTGATTCTTTATGATTATGACGACTACGGCGTCTGTGTGGCGGAGCGTTCCGGCGCGCAGAGCGTAGCGCTTGAATATGATTTCACCGACATTGCGTATGACGGGGAAAATGACACGGTGCGCCACGAGTGGCAGCAACTGATGCCGTATCTCGAAGCGGCGCCGAAGAAGGTAGAGGAAACGAAACCGGACGACGGCGAGGAAGGCGAAGAGGGCGACGAGGATGACGATGCCGACAGCGACGACAACGAGAATGCCGACAGCGACGACAATGAGAATGCTGACGGCAAGGATTCCGGGGATGCAGACGCTAACGGTGAAGCAGCTGACGGCAAGAACACCGATGGCAAAAGCTCCGGAGGCACCGATGGAGGAGACGCGTCATGAAAAAGAAGTTCCGGCGCATCCTGCTGGTCGTGGCGGTTCTTCTCGCGCTTGCTGGAATCTTTGTGTGGTCCGTACTTCGCTCCGGCAACGGATTCGGTCTGTTCCGAAGGAACAAGACGAAGAACGGTCTCGTGCCGGTGAAGCTCGTGTCGGTGTATGACGGGGACACCATTCTTGTAAAGATGCCGGACGGCAGCGAGGAAACGGTGAGGCTTCTGATGATTGACGCACCGGAGAGCAAGCACCCGGACGAAACGAAGAACACCGAGGCCGGCAGAAAGTCCGCGGAGTTTCTGAAAGGGCTTTTAAAGAAGAACCAGAAGCTGTACCTCGAATATGAGGACGAGACGAACAACCGGGACAGTTACGGGAGACTTTTAGCATTTGTATGGCTGAAAGATTCTACATCAGTAGAACTGACATATATAAAAGAAAACATGGTGAACGCGATAATCCTTTCAAACGGACACGCGGAGTTTCACCTGTACAATAACGGCAATCCGGTGAACGAGAATTACCGAAGAATTCTGGAGGAAATCCGATGACGGAACGATGGTATGAAACCGATTCCTATACAACCGATTTCGATGCGACGGTGCTTTCCGCGGAGCAGGCGGACGGCGTCACGAAGGTCGTCCTGAACGGTACCTTTTTCTTCCCCGAGGAAGGCGGTCAGTCGCCGGACAGAGGTACGCTCGGGGGATTCCCGGTTACCGATGTGCAGATTAAAGACGGCGTAATCATTCATACCGTGGCTTGCCCGACTCGGGTTGGAGAAACCGCAGCTGATTCGATGCAGGAGAAAACCACAGCCTGCGCGATTCACGCGGGAGAAACCATACACGGAACGGTGGACTGGGATTTCCGCTTCAAAAACATGCAGATGCATTCGGCGGAGCATATCTTCTCGGGTCTTGTGTTCCGGCTGTACGGCTTTGCTAACGTGGGCTTCCATCTGAGCGAGAACAGCGCCACGATGGATTACAACGGCGTGCTCACCGAGGAAGATGTTACGCGGCTCGAAATGCTTGCTAACAGGGCGATTATCGAGAATCATCCGATTCGCGCCTGGTATCCGTCCGAGGAGGAACTGAAGACGCTTTCATACCGCAGTAAGAAGGCCCTCACAGGACCGATCCGTCTTGTGGAGGTGCAGGATGTGGACCTTTGTGCCTGCTGCGTTCCCCATGTGAGAAGCACCGGCGAGATCGGCTGCATGAAGATTCTTTCAAGAGAGAATTATAAGGGCGGCGTTCGGCTGCATTACATCGGCGGATTCCGTGCAATCGAGCATTACGGGGCAGCCCTTAAACTAATCGGAGACGCCGGACAGCGTCTTTCCGTCAAATCAGACGGCATCGTTTCAGCAATCGAAAAGCTGATCTTAGACAATAAGGAACTGAATTACCGTCTCGTTGAGGCGGAGCGTGCCACGGTGGCTTCTAAGATTCGTGACACATATAGTGCGGCGCCTTCGGAGAATTTCCTTCTGTTTCTTCCGGGAGACGGACAGATTCTTCGGTATGCCGCCGACACAGCGGAGCAGTACTGTACCGGAACCTGCGCGCTTTTCGCAGGCGATGACGAAAGGGGCTATCGTTATCTGCTTGAGAATCCGAACGGAAGCGTAACGGAATTACAGACTCTGCTTAAGACGGAACTTGCCGCCAGGGGAGGCGGCACGGAACATTCCGTGAGCGGACGCGTAACCGCCGCGGAGGAGGATATTCGCAAACTTCTTAGCCGGTTGGGGTTCCGGTAAGAGGAGACTGCAAGGGTAGCCGGAAGGCTGCTAAAGCCGGTAGGAAGAGGCCGAAGGGTCGCCAAAAGGCCGCAAAGCGGCAGAGAAGGGGTATTATGGAGGTTTACCAGGGACATAAGATTTCCGGGCAGATTGCCATCGGAACCATCTATCTGCGCCGTGAGGAGCAGGAACGGATAGTGCCGGAGACGGTTTCGGACGCTGAGGCGGAGGTTACCCGCTACGAAGAGGCCGTTAAGAAGGCGGCTTCGGATCTTCGTGCGCTTTCGAGCAAGGCGGAACAGAACGTCGGCGCCTGGAATGCGCGGATTTTCGAAGTCCATGCCATGATGACCGAGGACGTGGACTACCGGGAAGAAGTTACCCGCACCATAAAGAGCAAAAATCTGTGCGCAGAGTATGCGGTGTTCCTGACGGGAGAGCATTTTTCGAAGATGTTCTCCGATATGGAGGATGACTATTTCCGCGCACGTGCGCAGGATGTGAAGGACATTACGGACCGGCTTATACGGACGCTCCGCGGACAGACCCGCGCGGAGGACCCGGACGAGCCGCATATTTTAGTTGTCGGCGAGCTGACGCCGGACGATCTGATCCGGCAGGTGCGGAGCCGGATTCTGGGCATCGTCACCGAGCGCGGTACGGCGTATTCGCACGCGTCGATTCTTGCCCGCAGCATGGGCATTCCGACGCTTTCGGGAATCTCACCCGACCCCTCATGGAACGGAAGAAAGGCAATCCTTGACGGCATCCGCGGCACGTTGATCATCAACCCGGACCCTTCGACCGTGAAGGAGTACCTTGGCATTCTTTCGGAACGTGCGGAGCGTGAAGCGAAACAGAAGAGCAGCCGCACGGAACCCGCCGTCACGAAGAACGGTAAGAGGATTCCGTTACTTGCGAACATCGGCGACCTTTCCGAGCTGGAGACTGCGAAGCAGTACGGCGCGGAAGGAATCGGCCTGCTTCGGACAGAGTTCCTGTTCTTGAACGCCGCGCAGGTTCCTTCGGAAGAGGAGCAGTACACGTTCTACAGAAAAGCCGTTGAAACAATGGGCGACCGCCCGGTTGTAATCCGTACGATCGATATCGGCGCGGACAAGCCTGCGCGCTGCATTCCGATGCCCGAGGAGGACAATCCCGCCCTCGGAAACCGCGCCATCCGGATTTCGCTTTCAAACCGTGAGCTGTTCACTGCGCAACTCCGTGCCATTTATCGCGCGGGCATGCACGGGAATGTCTCGGTACTGTATCCGATGATCACCTCCGAGTGGGAGATGAAGAAGATCGCGGAAATTGAGGCCGACGTGAAGGATTCCCTCAAAAATGACGGTTACACCCTTGCTCCCGTGCGCCGCGGAATCATGATCGAAACACCCGCTGCGGCCGTACTCAGTGACCGGCTTTCGGAGTATGCGGACTTCTTCAGCATCGGTACCAATGACCTTGCGCAGTATGTGCTGGCCGTGGACCGGAAGAATTATGCACTGGAGCGGTATTATAACCCGCGCCACGAGGCGATTATGCGCCTGATTGCCGCGACAATCGGCAACGCGCACAAAAAAGGCATCCCAGTATCCGTCTGCGGCGAACTAGCGGCCGATACGGACGTTACGGAGCAATTAATTGCCCTTGGAGTCGATGAATTGTCGGTTTCTCCGTCACTTTTGACAGAAGTGCGTCAGGCGATCCGCGAAAGTAACGTCTAAGCCTTACGGCATATAGCTTTTCGGATATTCGAAAAATGTAAAAAAATGCACAATTTGTGAACAAAATGTGTTGACAACCGCCGGTAATCGTGGTAGTTTTAAGATGCAGTCAGGTGGATAGACAGACCTACAAGTCGTGTATTTTCAGGGCTTGCCGGTTTGTTTTTTGTTTTTTGGGAGCAATCTTAAGAACGGCGGTTGATGTGCAAAAGATTTTTTAAGGAGGTACTGGTTCATGACTGGTACAGTAAAGTGGTTCAACGCTCAGAAAGGTTATGGTTTCATCAGCAATGATGAGGGCGGCGAGGATGTTTTCGTACATTTCTCTGCTATCCAGAGTGAAGGCTTCAAGACTCTTGAGGAAGGCCAGAAGGTTTCCTTCGAGACCGAGCAGGATCCTAAGGATTCCAAAAAGCTCAGAGCTGTCAACGTTGTTGCTATGTAATTGATAATTGCATCGAAACAGTACGTGAACGCACAAAAGAAGAGCTGCAGAAATGCCTGCAGCTCCTTTTTTGTGCTTTTTCTATTATGTGCTTTTATTCCGCCGGTTTAACCGGCGAACGGTCTTATCTGCTTTCCTGTACCGGCTGTGAGTTTTTATACTCGACATACTCCTCAAGGCACATGCCGAGCTGCTTCATCTCGGTTGCGGCCTCAACGCCTACATAGCGGTAGTGCCACTGCTCGTTGGTGATGCCGGTGATGCTTGACTTGTTGCCCGGGTAGCGGAGTATGAAGCCGTACTCGTGGCAGTGCGCCTGGAACCAGGTGTAGTCGTATTTCTCACCGTCGAGTACCCAGATGTCGAAGCCGAGACCGGTGCGGTGCTCGCTGGCGTTGCCGGGGATGGTCCGCGGCGGGTTGATGCTTTTATCACGGTTATTCCAGAAACGGTCCTGCGTGGCGTAGTTCCGGTAGCCGCCGGTCTGGGAAACCTTGACTCCGTGTCCCGTTGCGGCGTGATAACCTTTGCACATCTCATCGAGATGAATCAGTACTTCGCGGTTACCGCGTTCGTATTTGTCTTCTTCTTTCTCAATGACGAAATTGCGCTCGCTCTCGGCAACCGAAATCGGGTTCTGAATCGAGTACCAGTCCTCGGTCAGGATGCTGTCGATGCGGACCAGATTCTCGGGATCGCCGGTGTACTTCAGACGGTAGTTCCAGTTCACGAGCATCAGGTAGTCAACCTTCCAGTTGTCGCCGGGTACGGAAACCACCTCGGTGTCGGTGGTGTTGCTTTCGCAAAGTCCTACCGGATACGGTGAGGGTGTCGGTGTCGGCGTGTCGGTCGGATCCGGTGCAGCGGTCGGCAGCGCTTCGGTCGGCTTGACCGTTCCGGTTAAGGACGCAACGGCAGTCGTAGCGGTAGGCGTCTGCTTATCCGCGGGTTTCTTGTCGCCGGAGGTTCCGATGACGATCAGAATGACGATCAGCGCGACAACAACAATAAGAAGTATAATTTCAATCCAGCTGGTCTCTAAGGCGCGACGCAGTGCGGAGCGCTTCTTTTTGACAGGACGACGGGTAGCCATAGTCGGAAATCCTTTCCTAAAACCCCTAATTGAGTAAAATACGACTAAAATTGTACCACAAATTACAAGAAAATGATAGTTTTTTTTATATCGAAATATGATATACTGAATCCGGAAGCGGAAGTCGGGAGCGACCGAATTCGCTAAAGAATATAAAGAGAGGCGTTTCTATGGCAAATGTAACATTTGACAGTTCCTTCGCATCGGCATTCCTTCGTAAGGATGAGATTGCGCAGATTAAGACCGCTGCTGAGGCGGCCAAGAAAGAATTAGTTGAAAGATCCGGAGCAGGCAATGATTTCCTCGGATGGATTGACCTTCCGGTAGCTTATGACAAAGAAGAGCTGGCTCGCATCAAGAAGGCGGCAGCCAAGATCCAGAGCGATTCCGAGGTTCTTTTGGTAATCGGTATCGGCGGTTCCTATCTCGGAGCAAGAGCCGCAATCGAATTCCTTCGTCACAGCTTTTACAACAGCGTTTCGAAGGAGATCCGCAAAACTCCCGAGATTTATTATGTAGGTAACAGCATCAGTTCGACTTACATTGCGCATCTGAAGCAGGTAATCGGCGACCGCGATTTCTCGATCAACATGATCAGTAAGTCCGGCACCACGACCGAACCGGCTGTCGCATTTCGCGTATTTAAAAAGATGCTGATTGACAAGTACGGACGCGAAGAAGCGAACAAGCGTATCTATGCGACGACGGACAAGGCAAGAGGCGCCCTTAAGAAGGTTGCTACCGAAGAGGGCTACGAGAGCTTCGTTGTTCCGGACGATGTCGGAGGACGTTTCTCCGTTCTTACGGCAGTCGGCCTTCTTCCGATTGCCGTAAGCGGCGCGGATGTAGATCAGCTTCTTGCAGGCGCTGCGGCAATGCGCGAGCGCTGCCTTAACGATGCTTACGAAGAGAACGACGCCATGCAGTATGCTGCTGTTCGAAATATCCTGTACCGCAAGGGCAAAGCTGTTGAGGTACTTGCAAACTACGAGCCTTCGTTGCATTTCGTATCCGAGTGGTGGAAGCAACTGTACGGTGAGTCCGAGGGCAAGGACCAGAAGGGTATCTTCCCGGCAAGTGTGGATCTGACGACGGATCTGCATTCGATGGGCCAGTTCATTCAGGACGGCGCGCGGATTCTTTTCGAGACCGTAATCGAGCTTACGAAGAGCACCGAAGAGATTGTTCTTGAGGCGGAGCCGGTTGACCTTGACGGTATGAATTACCTTGCCGGCAAGACCGTTGATTTCGTGAACAAGAGCGCTATGAAGGGAACGCAGCTTGCCCATGTGGACGGCGGTGTACCGAACCTTCTGATCCGCCTTCCCGAGCAGAATGAGTTCTGCCTCGGCCAGCTGTTCTACTTCTTCGAATTTGCCTGCGGCGTGAGCGGTTACATGCTCGGCGTGAACCCGTTCAACCAGCCCGGCGTTGAGAGCTACAAGAAAAACATGTTCGCACTTCTCGGAAAGCCCGGTTATGAAGAGATGCGCGCGGAACTTTTAAAGAGACTGTAAGCCGGCCAAACCCGGAACCGGTTCGTCGGCGGAAAGGGGTCAGTTATGTATCAGTTTAATGCGGAACAGGCAGTAAAGGAATGTGTTGCATGGATTCGGGACTTCTTTGAGAAGAACGGCAAGGGATGTAATGCCGTGCTCGGAATTTCCGGCGGCAAAGACAGTACCGTCGCGGCGGCGCTTTGCGTCGAAGCGCTCGGTAAGGACCGCGTCATCGGTGTTCTGATGCCGAACGGCGAGCAGGCCGATATCGACTGTTCCTATCAGATCTGTAAGCACCTCGGAATCCGGCATTATGTCGTGAACATCAAGGAGAGCTTTGAAGGTCTTAAGAAGGAACTCGAGGGACAGATGGACATCTCCGAGCAGACTGTCGTCAACATGGCGCCCCGTATCCGTATGACAACCGTTTACGCAGTGTCGCAGAGCAACAACGGCCGCGTCGTGAACACCTGCAACCTCTCGGAGGACTGGGTAGGCTACTCCACACGTTACGGTGATTCGGTGGGAGACTTCAGCCCGCTGTCGCATTTTACGGTGCAGGAAGTAAAGGCCATCGGACGGTACCTCAATGTGCCGCTGAACCTTGTGGACAAGACACCGTCGGACGGCCTGTGCGGAAAGACCGACGAGGACAACCTCGGTTTCACTTATGCGGAGCTTGACCGCTACATCCGGACCGGCGAGATTGAGAACGAGGAGCACAAGGCAATCATAGACCGAAAGCACAGACTCAATCTGTTTAAGCTGAAACTGATGCCCGCTTTTGATATGGGAATCGAAGTTGCGATTCCGGAAGAGTAACGAAAAAGGCTGTCGCGCCGACAATGTGTCGGGCGGCAGCCTTGTTGATTTCATAGAGATTTGATTGGTCCGGGTGTGCCATTGACACCCACCGGATTTATTCGATGGCTTCGTGCTTTGAGCGGTCTTTCTCTTTTTCTTCCTTCTCGTGGCCGGCCATGAAGAGACCGAACGCTGCGCCGAGGGCACCGCCGCAGATTCCGCCGACGATATGCGCCAGCTGCGAAACGTTGTCATCCTTGAAGCAGTCCACGACTTCGCCGCCGATGAATATGATGACGACGAGGATAAATGTGATCGGAATCTCACCGTTTCTGACGTTGGAAATCGAGGAAAGAATGATCAGCATGAAGACAATTCCGCTTGCGCCGAGCACCGCCGTGTTACCCGAGAGAAGCGCGTGCAGGATAGCGGTCACAACCGCGGTGATGATGATCATCTCCGCAAGCGCGCGGCTTCCGTAACGTTCCTCCATAAGCGGTCCGAGCAGCAGAATGAAGGTCATGTTCCCCATGAAATGTGCCCAATCCTCATGCCCGATGATGTGTCCGACCGCGCGGACATAGGTGAGCGGATTCAGAAAACCGGAGCGGAACGTGCAGAACAGGTGCTTGTTCGCCCAGCCCCCCGAAATGAAGTTGATCAAAAGCGCCAGTGCGCATAGCGCGACAAATGTAAGAGTCACCGGTGCGTTGAACTTAATTCGTGAAAGAAGCTTTTTCATAATTCCTCCTCCGTAAGTATGGTTTAGGTTCCCGCAGGCAAAAGCTTGAGAATGCCGCCCTCGTGATTTTGGAACCTTTAATTTAATATAGCATGGTACGGGCGGGGTGTCAATATAATTTACACATGGAATGCTTGAATTCAACTGCTTTTTGGGGTATACTGAAGTCAGATTTTTCGTTCCGAAAACCAAGCAAAATTGCTGTCCGGAGGTGCCGTTATGCGTAATCGAAGACGAATCGGAAGATGCCTTTCTGTGCTTCTTTCCCTCATCATTCTGTTGTCCTGCATTTCGCAGCCTGCAAAGGCTGGAAACGTCGATGTGATTGGAACCATTCAGAGTGATGCCGAAGCCACACTGGCTACAATTAATGCTTTTAGAACTTCCGGGAATGCATGGTGCTGGAATGAAAGCAACACCGAGAAGGTTGCAATCGGGGCATTGCAACCGCTGACATATGACTATAATCTCGAACAGATAGCAATCCAGAGAGCATTTGAAATCGCGCTCTACTGGTCACATACAAGACCGGACGGCTCCAGCTGCTTTACTGCGACCTACGGCGGAACACAATCCTACGGAGAGAACATCGCAATCGGACAGCCGTCGGCCGCCTCTGCGTACACAAGCTGGCTTGAGGAAAATGATCCGTATGCAGGACAGGGACACCGCCATAATATGTTATCGGTCTCGTGGAACGAGAAAGCTGCTGCTTTTGAAAGTACTGGATTCACTTGTGTTGGAATAGCGCATGTAGTTGTCAACGGCGTGCATTGTCACGTACAGGAGTTCGGGTTCGCAAACAGCGGCGCCGGCCGGACCGCCGCGGTCGGCAGTACCGTTACCGCCTCCGTTTCGATCGGAAATAACGAACTGTTTCCTGCCGGCGGTTTCGTCGGAAGTACCGGCTGTTCCATTTCCTATACCGGAACAGGAAACCTTCCGGAAACCGTTCTCGGGCTTAAGATGAACGGCACCTGGGGCAACGGAGTCGGCGTTCCGTCATCGGATTACACGGTGACCTGGAGCTCGGCCGATACAAGTATTGCTACGGTTTCCGGGGGAACATTTACAGCCGTCGGCGCCGGAGAGACCAACCTGATAGCGACCTTTGCATACAAAGGGAAAACGATTACTGCAAATTACCCGGTCAAAGTTCTGGCGATAGACTTGAGCGGGTTGACATTTTCGGGACTCACGGATATGAATTATACTGGGTCACCGATTACATTTGACATTCCGCTGAACGTAAACGGGCAGACTCTGGTTGTCGGAAGGGATTACGACATCACCTACAAGGACAATGTCTACGCCGGGGTGGCGTCCTTTACGATTACCGGAAAAGGAAACTATAGCGGCTCCACGACCGTAAAATTCAACATTGTAAACGGCCCGACGAAGAGCCCGGATGCTCCGACAGAGGAGCCGACCAAACCTGCGACTCCCACACCGGCACCTACGAAAGAGCCGACAAAGCCTGTAACCCCTACACCTACAGCAGGAGCCGATAAGACTCCCACACCCACGGAAGAGCCGTCGGAAACGCCCACTCCGACCGTGACAGAGGAACCGAGCGGGACACCCGAGGTAACCGAGACACCGGACGCAACTCTTACGCCGACACAGGAGCCGACCAAGGAGATCGGTTATTCGGAAACGCCTGCGGTTACCGCTACACCGACCCTTACGGAGCAGAATCCGCCGGAAGGAACCAAAAATCCGACTGCGACGGTTGTGCCGGAGAAGACCAATGAAGGTTCGCCTTCGAAGCTGTTCATGATTCTCGGCATCTGCCTGGTTATCGGAGTCGGAATCATCGTATTTGTCATTGAAAGAAGTAAATAAGCTATCCGGGTACTTACGGTACCTGAAAATACAATAATGAGGAGGCAGAAGATGATCAAAGCAGTTATCTTCGACATGTTTGAAACGCTGGTTTCGCTGTTCAACGGCCGGACCTATTTCAGCGAGAACATCGCGGAGGATCTCGGCGTGACAACCGATGAGTTTCGCGCGGCCTGGCACGCAAATGAGACGGATCGCACCATCGGTCTCAAGACGATGGAAGAGGGCATTACAGCTACCCTGCAGGCAATCGGAAAGTATTCGCCGGAGACTGCACAGCAGATTGCGGGCAAGCGTCTCGCGGCTTTGGGCGACACATTCTCGATGATTCCGTCCGAATCGATCCGCCTTCTCAATTCGCTGCATGAGCGCGGCGTTAAGACCGGCCTTGTCAGCAACTGTTTCTCCGACGAGGCGGAGCTGATTAAGGCAAGTCCTTTGTATCCGCTTTTCGACGCGGTCAAGCTCTCCTACGAGCAGGGCATCAAAAAGCCGGACCCGCAAATCTATTACCGCATTATGGCAGAGCTCGATGTCGAGCCGGAGGAATGCCTCTATGTCGGTGACGGCGGCTCCAACGAACTCGCCGTTGCAAAGGAAATCGGCATGAAGCCCGTGCAGGCGCTCTGGTTCCGTCCGCTCATGTTTGAGCCGCACGTTCCGAGCCCGGTGTATGATGAGTATCCGCACGCCGAGGTCCAGGCGGATGTGCTGAATTATCTGGAGAGCTAGGATGGAATTCTTGTCCGCCTCGTGGAAAATGTGAAAGGAAAGAAGAAAAAAGTAAGGAAAAGGGCTGAGATTCTACCGGTGTAGAATATCGGCCTTTTTATCTTTTTAAATGAATGATTGATATCCGGTTATTTGTGCTCATTTTTCGACTCGATTTTTTACTGCTGCCCACTAAACACGAGGGTTTACATTTTTCGGAGGAATCGAAAAGGCGAAAAAGCCCATGAAGAAACCGATTTGGAATATTTCATGGGAACACTTTCTTATTTGATTTCCAACGGAAACTGTCTTTGAGAAGATTTAATAGGCAAATGACAGAACCACGATTCTACGAGATTTCAAATTCTGACAAAACAGTAGGAAGCCGTGTCTCGAAACAAGTCGCACATATGAAAATATGAAAACAGCGGGCTGCGATCTGCAGTCCGCTGCAAGCTTTCAAGCATAAAAACAAAGTTTAAGTTTCCGAATTCGAAATCCCGGGCTTAGTGCCCCGGTCATTAGTTCTCCGGCAGCTTCAGGTCGTTCTCCTTTATCGCGCCCATCTTTCTGAGGACGCTGCAGAAGATGACGGAAAGGATTGCGGGAAGAACGAAGCAGATAAGCACAAGGCCGATCCATTCCTTCGCGCCGGGGGTTACGCCGGTAGCCGTCCAGCCGGTGATGACACCGATCTGACCGACCAGTCCGCAGGTACCCATACCGCCGCAGACCGGAGCGCCGTCCATCCGCATAGCGAAGAGGCAGGTCGAAAGAGGACCGGTGATTGCGGAAGCAAGAATCGGCGGAATCCAGATGCGCGGATTCTTTACGATATTACCCATCTGCAGCATGCTTGTGCCGAGGCCCTGGGAAACGAGACCGCCGACACCGTTCTCACGGAAGCTCATTACGGCAAATCCGACCATCTGTGCGCAGCAGCCCGCAACCGCGGCGCCGCCTGCAAGACCGGAGATTCCGATTGCCGCGCAGATTGCAGCGCTCGAAATCGGAAGCGTCAGCGCAATACCGATAACGACGGAGATCAGAAGACCCATAACGAACGGAGCCTGGTCGGTCGCCCAGTTGATGAACGTTCCGACTTTGCTTGCAGCCCATCCGATGTGCGGTGCGCAGAGGATGGCAAGAAGGCCGCCGCTGAAGATCGTAACGAAAGGCGTAACCAGAATGTCAACCTTCGTCTCTTTGGAAACGAGCTTACCGAGCTCGGTAGCGATGATCGTGATCAAAAGAACGGCAAGCGGTCCGCCCGCGCCGCCTTCCGCGTTCGCTGCCACACCGACGGCAATCGAAGAGAAGAGAACAAGCGGAGGAGCCTGCAACGCATAGGCAATGGAAACTGCCATGGCCGGTCCTGCTGCCGCTTTGGCATAGCCGCCGATGGTGACGAAATACGCACAGATCTTTTCAAGTACGGTCCAGCCTTCGGGAACAATCTTAGCACACTGCTCACCGAGGGTTGCGATAATTGTACCGATTAAAAGGGATGCGAACAGGCCCTGCGCCATTGCGCCGAGGGCGTCGATTCCGTAACGCTTCCCGGAAATCACGATGTTCTTTTTGTTCAAAAATTTCTTAAAACGGTTCTCCTGGGGAGCGGTTTCCTGTGCCGTCTCGGGAGTTTTGTTCTCTTCACTCATCGGGAATACCTTCCTTTCCTTTGTTGTAAAGATAGTATCATTTTACTACTATAACTGTCAATGGTAATAGTTCACAACAAATCATATCGTTCGGAGCGGGTTTTGGTCATTTTTTCGTTTCTTATATACGTAACTTTTTTGTGAACTTTCGGGAAATCGGTTGACAGGGTTTATGGTATGTGTTAGTATTCACGCGGCGGACTTTTTTCTATAGAAAAAAAGTCCATTTTCCTGTTTTTTCTGACGATATATCTTTGAAAAGAGGCATTTGGCATGGGCGGATTTTTCGGCGTAGCAAGCAAGAAAGACTGTGTTTTCGATCTGTTCTTCGGGACGGATTACCATTCCCATCTCGGCACGAGAAGAGCCGGAATGGCAGTATACGACCGGGAGGACGGCTTTGCCAAGGCAATCCATAAGATTGAAAATTCTCCCTTCCGAACCAAATTTGATAAAGAAGCCAATTCCATGCACGGCGCATTCGGTATCGGCTCCATTTCGGATTTCGAGCCGCAGCCGATCATGGTGCATTCGCACCACGGCACATTTGCCGTAACGACGGTCGGTAAGATTAACAACGTTGATGCGCTCGAGGAAGAAATTCTCAGACATAATTCGCATTTCTTCGTCATGAGCAACGGAAACATCAATCCGACGGAGCTCGTGGCAGCGCTCATCAACCAGAAGGAAAATTTTATAGACGGAATCCGGTACGCGCTTGAGGTGATTGACGGAAGCCTTTCCCTCCTTGTACTGACGGAGCGCGGCGTTTACGCAGGCCGTGACCGGCTCGGACGTACGCCGGTGTGCATCGGACATAAGGACGGCGCCTACTGTGCGGCATTCGAAAGCAGTTCCTTCGCGAACCTCGGATATACTTCGGTGCGGGAGCTGAAGCCCGGCGAAATCGTCGTATTTGACGAGGAGAACCTGCGGACGCTTTACCTGCCCGAGAACGAGAAGATGAAGATCTGTACATTCCTCTGGATCTACTACGGATATCCGTCATCCTCCTATGAGGGAATCAGCGTTGAGAAGATGCGTTACCGCTGCGGCGAGGCGCTTGCGAAACGCGATCACATAAAACCCGACATTGTCGTCGGTGTTCCGGACTCCGGAACGGCGCACGCCATCGGATATTCGAACGCGGCGGGCATTCCGTTCTCCCGTCCGCTCATTAAGTACACGCCTACCTGGCCCCGGTCCTTCATGCCGACGATGCAGCAGAACCGTGACCTGATAGCCAAGATGAAGCTGATTGCAGTTCCCGACCTGATCAAGGGAAAGAGCATGGTCGTAATCGACGACTCGATCGTGCGCGGCACACAGCTTCGCGATACCGCGGCGTTCCTGTTTGAAAGCGGGGCCACCGAGGTACATGTAAGACCGGCCTGCCCGCCGCTTCTGTTCGGGTGTAAGTACCTGAATTTCTCGCGGTCCAAGTCGGAGATGGAGCTGATCGCAAGACGCACCATCGCAGAACTCGAGGGCACCGATGAAGTCAGCAACGAAGTGCTGAAAGAATATTGCGACCCGGACAGCGAGCGCTACGCGAAAATGCTCGATAGCATTTGCCGCCAGATGAAGTTTACGTCGCTTCGCTATAACCGTCTTGATGATATGGTCGCCTCTGTGGGGATTGATCCGGATAAATTATGTACGTATTGCTGGAATGGAGAAGAGTGATTTACTATGACAGAGAAGATTTTGACGATTGCAGTTCCGTGTTATAATTCGCAGGATTATATGCGCAGGGCATTGGATACCATAGTTCCCGCGGGAGAGCGTCTGGAGGTCCTTATCGTGGACGACGGTTCCACCGACGGAACGGCCGCGATTGCGCATGAATATGAAGAGAAGTACCCGGACATTGTCCGGTATCTCCATAAGGAGAACGGCGGTCACGGCGACGCGGTAATGCACGGTGTGGCAAATGCGACGGGTATCTACTTCCGCGTGCTGGACAGCGACGACTGGATCAACACGGAGAACCTGATCCGTATGATGGACAGACTTTGCTCGGAGAAGAATTCCGGGAAAGTGTTCGACATGGTCATCACGAACTATGTTTACGAGCATGTCGGAGAGAAGCCGAAGGAGATCGGTTATGCGCATGCGCTTCCGGTGGAGGTTCCGTTCGGCTGGCAGGATACGAAGAAGTTCAACTTCGGACAGAACATCCTGATGCATTCGATTACCTACCGGCACGACTTGATTACGTCCTGCGGACTCCGGCTTCCGAAGCACACATTCTACGTGGATAACCTGTATGCGTTCTATCCGCTGCCTTTCGTTAAGGAAATCTTTTATTTTAATTTCGACCTGTATCATTATTTTATCGGCCGCGAAGACCAGTCGGTCAATGAGACGGTGATGTTCCGCCGCATCGAGCAGCAGGAGCAGATCACGTTTACGATGTTCGGCATGCATGACCTTGACAAGGTGGAGAGCCCGAAGCTTCGCCGCTACATGACACAGTACATGGCGGTTATGTGCGCGATCGTTTCCTCACTTTACGTGCGGCACGGTGACAAGGCAAGCCTTGAAGCGAAGAAGGCTTTCTGGTCGAAGACGAAGACGCGTTACCAGGGCGCTTACAAGCATCTGAATACGATCTGGGCGCTCCGGTTTATTGCCAACACCAACTGGTTCACGAATACGATCGTCCGCATCGGTTACGTTGTTGCGAGGAAAATCTATCACTTCAATTAGGTGACTTTTATGAAACTCAAAAAGGAATGGTTCCGGTACTGGTGGACGCTGTTCTATGTTCCTCTTTATATGACGGTGTTCATCCTGGAGGAACGTCTGATCAAGGACTACCACATTATCGGAATCCCGCTTGACAAGAAAATCCCGTTCATTGAGTGGTTTTTCTTCCCGTATTACATCTGGTTCCCCTTCGTTGCGGCGGTCGGCATGTGGCTGTTCTTCCGCGATAAGAAGGCATATCTGAAAACCATCTGCTTCCTGTATGTCGGAATGACGGTTTTTTTGATCGTAAGCGCGGTGTACCCGAACGGACTTGACCTCCGTCCGGATCTGTCGACGATATCCCGTGACAACATTGCCATCCGCCTCGCGAGGAAGATGTACAAAACCGATACGCCGACCAACGTGCTTCCGAGCATTCACGTGTTCAACACCCTCGGAATTATGTGCGGCTTCGGCGCCTGCAAGAGGGTTCACACGCCGCTCTGGTCCAAATGGGTCGTGTGCGTGCTCGGCGTAAGCATCAGCTTCTCAACCGTATTCGTAAAGCAGCACTCGGTGATTGACGTTATCGCCGCAATCGTGCTCGGCGCAATCTGTTATATGCTGTTCTTCCGGGGGAAGATCGCAGCGAAGATTGAAGCACTTGACGTGTAGAATCGAAAGGAATTGCGGTTGCATTTTGCGCCGATAAATGCTATGATATTTCTCACAGTCTGAATGTTGTGGAGGTTTGTTATGAATATGTTAAGTCCCGCTTTGGTTTTCGGTATAAACGGCTGGCTTCTCGCCGCACTGATTGTGCTCGGCGTAGTGCTTGTAGGATTTATCGTACTGTACTTCATCGGCCGGAAGATGCAGAAGAAGAACGACGCCGTCATGAAAGAAATGATGGCGAACTCGCAGACGGTTCCCGCGCTGATCATTGATAAGAAGCACATGAAGCTGATTGATGCCGGATTCCCGCAGGTCGTTATCGACCAGACGCCGAAGTACGCAAGACGTACCAAGGTAGCGGTTGTTAAGGCGAAGGTCGGACCGAAGGTTTCGTCCCTGATGTGTGACGAGAAGGTCTTCGACCTGATTCCTCTTAAGAAGGAAGTCAAGCTTAAAGTGAGCGGCATCTACATCCTTGATGTGAAGGGCGTGCGCGGACCGCTCGTTAAGGAAGAAACGAAGAAAAAAGGACTGTTCGCCCGGTTAAGGAAGAAATAGTCAATATACTGAAGACGGGAGCCCGTGTTCCGGGCTGAGAGGAAGGCAGAACCTTCGACCGGTAACCTGATTTGGATAATGCCAACGTAGGGACTTGAAGGAACGAAGGAATGAAAGGGAATTATCCGTACGGATAGTTCCCTTTTTTTGTGAGGAAAATGCTATGAGAAAACTTGATACGAGGTTGTATTTCATTACCGACAGCACCGGTTATGACGAGGAAACGTTTCTTGAGCGCATAGAGCAGGCTTTACGGGGCGGTGTTACACTTATCCAGCTCCGCGAGAAAACGCGCTCAGCGCGCGAATTAACGGCTCTTGCGGGCAAGGTACACGCACTGACAAAGCGTTACGGCGTCCCGCTGATCATCGATGACCGGATTGATGTTGCGCTGGCGGTTGACGCCGAGGGCGTTCACGTCGGGCAGTCGGATATCCCCGTGGACGCAGCGAGGCGGATCCTCGGCGACGGAAAGATTGTCGGAGCAACCGCGAAAACCGTGGAGCAGGCGGTGGAAGCGTACCGGCAGGGCGCGGACTATCTCGGCGTCGGAGCCGTGTACCCGACGAAAACCAAGACGGATACTTACGTGATCACGCCCGACACGATCCGTGCTATCGCGGAGGCCGTTCCGATCCCGGTAAATGCCATCGGCGGTCTTACTTCGGAGAACCTCGGCATTCTTTCGGGAATCCCGATCTCCGGAATCTGCGTGGTGTCCGCAATCATGAATGCGGAGGATCCGGAGAAGGCAGCGAGGGAGCTGTTAATGAAGGCGGAGGAATTGTTAAGGAAGCCGGAAGAGCTGACGGGGAATTCCCGGTTTAAGGGCACCGTTATGAAGACCGCCCTTTCGATTGCCGGAAGCGATTCGTCCGGCGGCGCCGGCATACAGGCCGACGTCAAGACAATGACGATGAACGGCGTATACGCTATGACTGCCGTGACCGCTCTGACAGCGCAGAACACCACCGGCGTTCGGGCCATAGAAGAGGTGAGTCCCGGATTCCTCTCTAAGCAGATCGATGCCGTCTTCGAGGACATCCGTCCGGACGCGGTCAAGATCGGTATGGTCGCTTCTGCAGAGCTGATTCATGTCATAGCGGAACGCATCCGTTATTACGACGCGAAGCATGTAGTAGTGGACCCTGTTATGGTTGCTACAAGCGGCTCGTCCCTGTTACGAAACGACGCGGTCGATGCGATGATGAAGGAACTGTTCCCGCTTGCTGCTTTGATTACACCGAACATACCCGAGGCGGAGGTGCTGTCCGGGCTGAAGATAGAGGGTACGGATGACATGATGAAAGCAGCGGAACAGATCGGAAGAAACTGCGGCTGCGCGGTTCTTTTAAAGGGCGGTCACAGCATAAACGACGCCAACGACCTGCTGTATGCGGACGGCAGGTTTCAGTGGTTCTACGGGAAGCGGATAGACAACCCGAACACCCACGGAACAGGGTGCACGCTTTCTTCGGCGATTGCTTCGAATCTTGCCAAAGGCTTTTCCCTTGCGGATTCCGTACAGCGCGCCAAGGACTACATTTCGGGAGCGCTTTCCGCAGGTCTCAACCTCGGACAGGGTTCCGGCCCGATGAAACATAACTTTGATCTGAACAGCCGTTTTGCGGATGAATGCAAAAAGTAATGCGTGCCGTCAGAAGTTCTTTTTGAAATAATCATTTACAAGAGGTAATCAATATGAGAAACTATACTACACAGATGGATGCCGCAAGACATGGCATCATAACCCCCGAGATGAAGGCGGTGGCAAAGAAGGAATACCGCACGGAAGAGGAGATTCGTGACCTTGTGGCGCGCGGCCAGGTGGCAATCTGCGCGAACCGGCTGCACACCTGCCTTGAACCGAACGGCGTCGGGTCGATGCTTCGCACCAAGATCAACGTAAACCTCGGGGTGTCGAGAGACTGTAAGGACTACGACATCGAGATGCAGAAGGTGATGGCGGCCGTTGATATGGGCGCCGAGGCTATTATGGATCTGTCGTCGCACGGCAACACGCAGCCGTTTCGAAGAAAGCTCACATCCGAATGCCCTGCGATGATCGGAACCGTGCCCGTTTATGACAGCGTCATTCACTACCAGAGAGACCTCGCGACACTTACCGCGAAGGACTTCATCGACGTGGTGCGGCTTCACGCGGAGGACGGCGTGGATTTCGTGACATTACACTGCGGAATCACACGAAAGACAATCGAACAGATTCGAAAGCATAAGCGTAAAATGAACATCGTCTCCCGCGGCGGTTCCCTCGTATTTGCCTGGATGTGCATGACCGGCGAGGAGAATCCGTTCTACGAGTACTTCGACGAAATCCTTGAAATCTGCCGGGAATATGATGTAACGATTTCGCTCGGAGACGCGTGTCGGCCGGGATGTCTTGCGGACGGCAGCGATGTGTGTCAGATTGAGGAGCTGGTCCGCCTCGGAGAGCTTACGAAGCGGGCGTGGGAGAAGGATGTGCAGGTGATGGTGGAAGGTCCGGGGCATATGCCGATGGACCAGATTGAGGCCAACATGAAGCTGCAGTCGACTATCTGTATGGGAGCTCCGTTCTATGTGCTCGGACCGCTTGTAACCGACATTGCGCCCGGCTACGACCACATCACCTCGGCAATCGGAGGAGCCATTGCGGCAGCGTCCGGCGCGGCGTTTCTCTGCTATGTGACACCTGCGGAGCATCTGGCACTTCCGAATGTAGAAGATGTTAAGCAGGGCATTATCGCATCCCGCATCGCTGCTCACGCCGCCGATATCGCAAAGAAGATTCCCCATGCCAGGGACATCGACGACGCCATGGCGGATGCCAGAAGAACCTTTGACTGGGAGAAGCAGTGGGAGTGCGCAATTGACCCGGAGACGGCGAAGGCAATCCGTGACAGCCGTGCGCCCGAGCAGGAGGACAGCTGCTCAATGTGCGGCAAATTCTGCGCCGTGCGGAGCATGAACAAGGCGCTGGCAGGAGAGTACATCGATATCCTGTAATTACCCTGTTACCTATTGGGTAATAGGGCGATTGACCGCATATCAAGTACTGAAATAATGCAGTATATACTACAACAGTAGAATGGGAGGAAAGCATGAAACGTTGTGTCATAGTCGGCGGTGCGGACATCAGCCGGGCCGAGCGGATTCAAAACATGCTTCGGGAAGATGATTATGTGATTTTCTGCGACAGCGGGCTTCGTCATAGGGAGGCTCTCGGCGCGGAACCCTCACTGATTGTCGGAGATTTCGATTCCCATGAGAATCCGATTCTTCCGGTAGAGACGATTGTGCTTCCGCGTGCCAAGGACGATACCGACACGGTATATGCCGTAAGAGAAGCGGTGAAGCGCGGCTTCAATGAGTTCCTCTTAATCGGTGTCATCGGCGCGAGACTGGATCACACCATCGGAAACGTTTCGATTCTACTGAAACTGGATTCGTTAGGAAAGAAAGCAATGATCGTCGATGATTACTCCGAGATGGTAATTGTGTCAAGAGAGCAGGCTGTGATTGACGGGGAGGTGTCGTATTTTTCGCTGCTGGCGGTAGACGGCACGGCGCGGGGCATCACGATAACCGGCGCCAAATTCCCTCTTTTGGATGCGGAAATCACGCCGGAGTACCAGTACGGCGTCAGCAACGAAGTCCTTCCGGGACAGACGGCCGCGGTAACTGTAAAAGAAGGCAGGTTACTGCTTGTGAAGGTTTATAAAGAGTGAGGCTTTGCCCACTCTTTTTTGCATGGATTCTTACAGTTTGCAACCGCCACTTGCAACAATCCGGCTTTCGGGGTACAATAGGAGCAGTACGAAGAAAGAAGGACCTTTTATGAATTCTGATTTACCGATTGGTGTGTTCGATTCCGGCGTCGGCGGATTGACTGTGGCGAAAGAAATTATGAGCCAGCTGCCGAAAGAGTCGGTGCTTTATTTCGGAGACACCGCGCGTGTCCCTTACGGTAACAAATCGGAAGAGACGGTAATTGCATATTCCCGCCAGATTGCGCGGTTTTTATGTTCCCATTCGGTGAAGGCAATTGTGGTTGCCTGTAACACGGCGAGCGCATTTGCTTTGGAGACCCTCGTGAAGGAGCTTACGGTTCCGGTAATCGGCGTGGTGAAGCCCGGCGCAAGAACGGCCGCCCGCATCACTAAGACCGGACGGATCGGTGTCATCGCAACGAACGGCACGATCAAAAGCGGACTTTACGAGCGTTATATCGCCGGCATTTCACCGGAACTCAGGGTGTTCGGGCAGGCCTGCCCGCTGTTCGTTCCGTTGGTGGAAGAGGGCATGCGGAAGGATCCGATTACGAAGATGATGGCGGAGCGTTATCTCGAGCCGCTTCTTAAGGAACAGATTGATACACTGGTGCTCGGATGTACGCATTATCCGCTTTTGACCGAGGTTATCGGAGAGGTTGCCGGACCTTCCGTTACGCTTGTGAATCCGGCCTATGAAACCGCGCGGGAGCTCGGTGAGATGCTCACGAAACGAGGACTCAGGAAGCAGTCCGACGAGCCCGCGACACACCGCTTCTTCGTCAGCGACGGCGAGGAGCAGTTCCGCCGCTTCGCAAACACGATTCTTCCGTGCGAACTCGAGGAGACGGACGTGAACCGGAAGGTGTTTGCTTAATCATCAGGAGATTTTTATGAGATGTCTGATTCAGGTGATCGGCGTTGCCGATTCCGGAGGAGCAGAGACAACCGAAACGATTTGCAGAGGCATAGTGCGGGAACTTCCGTCCGAACAGGGCGGCGGTTTCCGCTTTGATTACCGTACCTCGGATGAGGAGAATCCCTCCGATGTTACGGCAAATGTGATAACGATCACCGAAGAACGCGCCGAAATCCGCCGTGAGGGAAGCGTGAACGCGACGATTCTCGTGGTTCCCGGGGAAACCCATCCGTGCCGTTATGAGACGGCGTTCGGAACGCTCACATTTGCCATAGCGGGACACGAGGTGTCTTTTGCAAAAGAGGATGACAGAATTGTTGCCGGCCTTTCCTACACGATTCTTTCGGGAAACGAGGCAATGTCGGAGAATACGATTCGGATTATCGCGGAGCCGATCCGCGGACAGGAGTAGGAAAATCGCGGAGCAATCCGCGAGCAGGAATAGGAGAACTGGGATGACAGACCGGATTGAGGTGCAGGCACCAGCGAAAATCAATCTTGCGTTAGACGTAACCGGCGTGCGTGAAGACGGCTACCATGAAGTCAGAATGATCATGCAGGCAATCCGATTAAGCGACAGGGTGAGCCTTCGTAAGATCGCGCGCCCGGAAACCGTCCTTAAGACGAATCTGCCGTTTCTTCCCACCGGCAAAGGCAATCTTGCCTATGACGCAGCGGAACTGTTCATTAAGAGCACCGGCATACAGGCGGGCGTTTTCATCGAAGTGGAGAAGAACATTCCGGTGGCCGCAGGGCTTGCGGGCGGAAGTACGGACGCTGCCGCAGTGCTTTGCGGAATGAATGAACTTTTCGAGACGGGGCTTTCCGATGCGGAGCTTCAGGCGCTCGGGTTAAAACTCGGAGCGGATGTTCCTTTCTGTATGATGGGCGGAACCGCGCTTGCGGAGGGCATCGGAGAGAAGCTTACAAGACTTCCCGACGCGCCGTCCTTCCATGTGCTTTTGGTTAAGCCGGATCGCGGAGCTTCCACGAAAGAAATATACGGAAGATTGAAACTCAGTGACGACACGGTTCATCCGGACATTGACGGGATGATCCGCGCCATAGAAAAAGAAGACCGTCTCGGCATTGCCGGACGGCTTGGAAACGTATTGGAATCGGTTACCGGACAGCTGTGTCCGGAGATTTCGGAAATCGAGAGACAGATGAAGTCCTTCGGCTGTGAGGGCGTTATGATGAGCGGCTCCGGCCCGACGGTATTCGGCCTGTTCGCCGACCGCGGACGCGCTTCCGCAGCGTATATGCATTTCAAAGTGGGACCGTATGCGCGCCAGACTTTCCTGACGGAATTCCTGCGCGGCTAAGCTGTTGCACGAATGGAATTCCGGCCGAATCCGACGGAATCCCAGTGCCTTTCTAGTCCTCCTCCGGTACGACCGGAACGTCAGAGTGGCGCACTTCGCGGATGTTCTTCTCCGCCTGGCGCCGCGGAATCATGACCTTATGCCCGCACCCCATGCAGCAGAGCCGGAAATCCATGCCGACGCGCTCGATCTTCCATTCAAAACTGCCGCAGGGATGCGGCTTTTTCATTCTTACAATATCTCCGAGACGGATATCCATGAAACCCTCCAAATCATAGAATAAAAGGAGCTGCCGAATGACAGCTCCTTTCGTATTCGTTCCGAATTATTCCTCAGTAGGAGGAACTTCAGCGGACTCCTCCGCTTTCTCTTCGGCAGCGTCTTCGTCCAAATCTTCATCGTCAAAGTCATCCAGATATTCCGGAGCGCAGAAACGATATACGGCAAATGCAATGCCTGCGATTACGACAATGGCACCGACAATGGCAAGAATCCAATATAAGGTCTTGCTGCATTCCTTTTCTTCACAACAATTACACATATGAAACCCCTCCTTTATATTGTTTTCCTCATTATAGCATACATTCCGTCAAATGCAAAGCGGGTTTTCGTGAAATAACTGTGTCCCGATTGTGTCAGATTTTCTGTAATTTCGCGAAGGTTGCGAGCATTTTCTTTGTTCCCGACGGAAAATCCACAGTCACTTCAAAATCCCTGCCGCCCCTTACGATCGCGGTCACCGTACCGACGCCGAAGCGTTCGTGCTTAACCTTGTCGCCGACACCGTAGCCTAAAGTAGAAGCGTCACCGCTTCCGATGCTTCTTGCAACCGGCGCCGAGCGTACCTTGTACGGATTCTCGTAAGGCTTCGCCTCGGGCTTCTTCGTTCCGCCGCCGAAACCAAAGGAATCGTACCCGCCGGATGAACCGTTGTCTCTCCATGAGGATCCGTTGTCCTTCCGGGAAGAACCGCTGTCTTTCCACGAAGAACCGCTGTTCTTCCATGAGGAGGATTCGTAGTCTCTCTTTGAAGAAGAGTCGTAGCCTTTCCGGGAGGTGGAGTCGTAGCGGTCCGATTTGCCGCGGGAACCGGAGAAACTTCCAGAGTTACCAAAATAGGAACCGCTTCCGAAAGATTTCTTCTCGGAAAGAAGATGGCGGGCGTTCTTCTTGAGTTCGCTTATGAAGCGGGACTCGGGGAAGAAGGTGGTCTCGCCGCGCACCATCCGCTGGTTGGCGCGGGACAGGTAGAGGTGCTTCTTCGCGCGGGTGATTCCGACATAGCAGAGCCGGCGTTCTTCCTCGACGCCGATGCGGCTCTCCTCGTCGATGCTCATGCTGCTCGGGAACAGGCCGTCCTCCATACCGGCGAGGAATACCTGCTCAAACTCCAGTCCTTTGGCGCTGTGGACGGTCATCAGAACGACATAGTCCGGGTTCTCCTCGACGGAATCGAGGTCGGATACGAGCGCCACATCCGAGAGATACCCGCCGAGTGTCGGCGGTTCTTCGGCATTCTCCTCGTAGTAGGTGATCGCGTTGATCAACTCACTGATGTTGCCCTGCCGGTCATCGAAGGACTCGGGGTCATCGTTTCTAAGTTCCTCCTCGTAATCGAGATCCGCAAGGAGATCGGTAACGAGTTTTTTCAGGGAACAGCCGGGCGCTGCAGCGCGCTTTCGGTAATTCTCGATCAGCTCGGTAAATTCCTGAATCTTCGCAGCCGCGCGCTTTACCGACGGAATCTTCTCCGCGTAGGTCAGCGCGTCGTAGAAGGTGCAGTCGTTCCGGTCCGCAAAATCCTGCAGATGAGAAACCGTCGTGTCACCGATGCCGCGCTTCGGGATGTTCAGAATCCGGCGCACGGCAATGCCGTCGCTTCCGTTGTCAATGGTCTTCAGATAAGCAAGGATGTCCTTGATTTCTTTTCGCTGGTAGAAATTGATGTTGCCGACAACCTTACAGGGAATGCGCTTCTTCGAGAGCATCGCTTCGAAGGGACGGGACTGCGCGTTGGTACGGTACAGCACCGCAAAATCGGAGTACACCGCCTCGCCGTTATCCACCTGACGCTTAATCTCGTCGGCAACGCCTGCAGCCTCCTCCATATCGTCATTGTAGATCGTATAGGTAATCGGAGCGCCCTCGCCGACGCTTGTCCAGAGCTTCTTAAGCTGGGTGTGCGGATTGTTCTTGATAATCTCGTTGGCGGCATCCAGAATGCATCCGGTGGAGCGGTAGTTCTGCTCGAGCTTGATGACCTTCGCGTCCGGATAGTTCTTCTCGAAATCGAGAATGTTTCTTATGTCCGCGCCGCGGAAGCCGTAGATGGACTGATCATCGTCACCCACCACGCAAAGGTTGCATTCCACCTCACCCTCATCGTTCTCATAATGGGCGAGCAGCTTGATCATCTCGAACTGCGCTGCGTTGGTATCCTGGTACTCATCCACGAGGATGTAACGGAAACGGTTGCGGTAGTAGTTGAGCACGTCCGGCGCGGTGTGCAAAAGAAGCACGGTATTCATAAGAAGGTCGTCGAAATCCATCGCGTTGTTCGAGCGGAGCCGCTCCTGATACTCGCGGTAGATGTCGGCAACCAGCTTCGGATCGGAAGAAGCGGTCGGATAAACCGTCGCGTATGCATCCGGCTGCACCAGTTCGTTCTTGGCTGCCGAAATGCGGGACAGGAAATACTTCGGGCTGTACTTCTTCGGGTCCAGATTGCGGTCCTTCAGGATGGTCCGCATCAGAGCCTTCTGGTCATCCGTGTCGTAGACGGAGAAGTTGGTGTTGTAACCGATGGCGTCGCCGTACTTTCGAAGCATCCGCACGCAGGTCGCGTGGAAGGTGTTTACCCAGATGCTTTCCGCCCCGTAATCCACAAGGGCGTTGACACGTTCGCGCATCTCCTTGGCGGCTTTGTTCGTGAAAGTAATCGCCAGAATATTGAATGGGCTTACATTGTATTCATCAATCAGATAGGCAATCCGGTGCGTGATAACACGTGTCTTTCCGGAGCCTGCGCCCGCAAGGATCAGGAGCGGTCCGGACAGATGCTGCACGGCTTCCTGCTGGGGCGGATTCAAATTGCTAAGAGCTGTCATACGGTCGTAAATTCCTCTCATTTGTCGAAAAATCGAATGTATGTTCATTTTAGTACAAAACCCGATTTTTTACAACCGCAAATGTGAAAGCGACGGCTTTTTGTTGACATGTGGTTTTGAATACTATATAATGAAATTTATCGAAGAGAAAGAGAGAACGCACCATGGAAAACCAGTGGAAATACTATCTTCGTAAGCTCGTTGAGAACCTTCAGGCGACCAATTACATCGGGCCGAATGACATCCCGAACATCGATCTTTACATGGATCAGGTGACGAAGTTTTTAGATGAGCATCTGGAGCAGAGCAAGCGCTATGACAGCGACAAGCTGCTCACCAAGACGATGATCAACAACTACACGAAGAACAACCTGCTTCCGAGCCCGGTGAAGAAGAAGTACAGCAAGGATCACATGTATTTGCTCGTCTTCATTTATTACCTGAAGAGCTTCTTAAGCATCAACGACGTGCAGCACATTGTCGGTCCGATGAAGGACATGTTCTTCGGCGAGGACGCGAAGATGAACCTTGAGGAGGTTTACAGGGGAATCTTTGATATGGAGGCTGTCGTCAGCAACGATCTCGCCAAGGACGTAATGAAGAAATTCGACCGTTCCAAGCGGGTTTTCGACGACGTGGAAGGGGAAGAAGAGAAGGAATTCCTTTCAATCTTCAGTTTCATATCGATGCTCAGCTTCGATGTCTATCTGAAGAAACAGATGATTGAACAGATTATAGACGACCTGCTTGTTCCGGCGCCGAAAGCGCGTAAGGAAGGCAAGGGCGAAAAGGATAAAGAAGAGAAGAAAAAAGGATAAGAAAGAAAAATCAAGGTTCCCAAAAGGAACCTTGATTTGTATCATTTGCTCTTTTTGTCATTGTTTTTCATACGGGAAAATGCGATGTTGTATCCGTCATTCCCGTACACCAGCGAGCGGTTCACACGGCTGATGGTGGAAGTGGACGCGCCGGTCTTCTCGGCAATGTCCAGATAGGTTTTGCTTTCGGTCAGCATATGCGCAACCTCAAGGCGCTGGGAGATGGAAAGCAATTCGTTAATCGTGCAGACATCTTCAAAGAAAGCGTAGCACTCCTCAACGTTCTTCAACGTAAGAACCGCCTGGAAAAAGCGGGTAACTTCGGGGGTGTGAATATCTTTCGCCATAACGTGCCTCCTGTCGGTGGTTGGTTTCGTTATGGTCACATTGTAACACTTCACAGAGTGAAAGTAAAGCGGTAATCATTAAGGTTTTCGGAGAAATAATATGAAAAAAGGCGATTTCATCGAGGGAGTGGTGGAATATACCACATTTCCCGACAAAGGATATGTCTTCGCGGAGGGCAAAAAGATTAGCATCAAAGGCGTTCTGCCGGGGCAGGAGATCCGTTTTCGGCTGAAGCGGAACGGAGCCGAGAAGGCGGAAGGCGAACTGAAGGAAGTGCTGAAGCAGTCCCCGGAAGAGACGGCGTGCCCCGCGTGTCCGAACTTCGGGCTGTGCGGCGGATGCTCCCTGCAGACGCTTCCGTATGAAGCACAGCTTTCCCTGAAGGAGGAGCACATAAGGAAGCTTCTTATGCCGGTGATCCGGTCGGAGGAGTGTCATTTTCTTCCAATCAAAGGAAGCCCGAAGGCGTATGAGTACCGGAACAAGATGGAATTCTCCTTCGGCGATGCCTATAAGGACGGTCCGATGATGTTAGGGCTTCATCGGAAGAACAGCATGTATGATATTGTGTCGGCAGAAGACTGCGCCCTTGTTCATGAGGACGTACGGAAGATTGTTGCGGCGGTTCTTTCCTGGGCAAGAGAGACCGGACTGCCGTTTTATCACCGTATGGGCGGGAACGGTTTCTTTCGGCACCTGCTTGTCAGAAGAGCCGAGAAAACAGGTAAGATTTTAGTTGATATCGTAAGTACTACACAAGTAGAATATGACTTCTCCGGACTGGTTTCTTCACTGCAGAAACTCGCGTTAGAGGGGGAAATCGTCGGAATTCTTCACACCCGCAACGATTCGGTCGCCGATGTGATCCGGGATGACGGAACCGAGGTACTGTACGGTGTAGATTTCTTTACGGAGGAACTGCTTGGACTGGAGTTCCGGATCAGTCCTTTCTCCTTCTTCCAGACCAACTCCCTCGGGGCAGAGGTGCTTTACAAAACCGCGCGTGATTTTGTCGGAGAGACGAAGGACAGGGTGATCTTCGATCTGTACAGCGGCACCGGAACCATCGGCCAGATGCTTGCGCCGGTTGCGAAGAAGGTAATCGGAATCGAGATTGTGGAGGAGGCGGTTGTTGCTGCACGCGAGAACACCGTGCGGAACGGACTTACGAACTGCACATTTCTCGCAGGAGACGTTCTTAAGATGCTTGATGTGGTGACGGACCGGCCGGACATCATCGTTCTCGACCCGCCGCGCGACGGAATCCACCCGAAGGCGCTTACGAAGATTATAGATTACGGCGTTGACAATCTGGTCTACATCTCCTGCAAGCCGACATCGCTCGCCCGAGACCTCGCCTTGCTGCAGGACGCCGGCTACGAGGTGCGCCTCGTTCAGACCGTCGATATGTTCCCTCAGACGGCACACGTCGAGACTGTGGTAGGACTACAACGCACAAATACCTGACAATCCTAGTATTTACGCACTTTGTAGAGTTTTTCACATTCAACAGAATTGATGAAAATCGATACGAAAAAGAGTTGATTCAAAGAATCACCGTTTCGGTCGCTTTGGAAGTGGAGACTGGGAACACAAAGAATCCGGATATTTCGGGTTATCGTGCAGTTATTATAGTTCTTATGTTACATATTGGGAAAAAGGAGGAATGGCAATGATAGAATCCTTACTTAAAGAGCTGGAAGATTTGGTTGGGTCCGATAATTTTGAATTTGATTCGGAAGAAATAATGGACAAAATAGAAAGTGAAGGTGCAGGTCCTGAAATAATAGAGGATCTTTTGGGCATTATGGAACGCCATCCGCTAGAGGATTTTGGAATGCCCGGTGCAATGGTTCACTTTATAGAGAAGTTTGATCCGGAATATATTCCGATTCTTATTAAATCCATTCAACGAAGACCCAGCATGCATACTGTATGGATGTTAAATCGATGCATAAATGGAACCAAAGATGCAGACAAATACATTGATTTGCTTAAGGCTGTTTCTGAGGATGAAAGTCTTGAAGAGGATATAAGAGACTCGGCTCTGGAGTTTTATGAATATCAAATGGATGAATAGAATCGGTTAATTTCGGTTTTTCGAGCAATGAAAGTTATAGAAAACAAATCACATTTGATGGGGCTTATGGAGAATGGGAGAATTGAATGAGAAGGAATTGATTTATCGCGAAAAGACAGCGCAGATGAAAGAAACTGCCCTTCTTCGCGAGGAGATAAGGAAGAATCACAAGCTGCGCTTTCTGTTCTTTGAGCTGACGCTTCGGTGCAATGAAAACTGTATTCATTGCGGTAGCCGTTGCGGGGAAGCGCTCGGTGAGGAACTTCCAACGGAGGTGTTTATCGGAATACTTGATAAAGTCGCGAAGGATTTTGCGGGAAGTCTTCCGATGCTCAATATTACCGGCGGTGAACCGCTTCTTCGCAAGGACTTCTTTGAAATCGTGAATCACGCAAAACAGCTTGGATTTTCCTGGGGGATGACAAGCAACGGCACTTTGATTTCTAAGGATGTTGCGCGTAAACTGAAGGAAGCGGGAATGGTTACCGTTTCGGTCAGTCTGGACGGAACAAAGGAATACCATGATTGGTTCAGAAGATCAAGGGGCGCATTCGAGAAAACCGTCGAAGGGCTTCGCAATCTGATGGAACAGGGCTTTTTGGAGGTTCAGGCAACGACGGTTGTGACGCCTAAGAATCTTGCGCAGCTCGATGAATTGTTTCAGGTGTTATGTGAGATTGATGTGGATTCCTGGCGGTTGGTCGGGATGGAGCCAATCGGAAGGGCACTGGACCATCCGGAACTGTTATTGAGCAAAAAGGAGCAGTTGAGACTTCTTCAGTATATTCGTGACAAGCGGGAAGAAGGCTATCCGGTAACGTACGCATGCAGCCACTGGCTCGGTTACGACTACGAGCGCGAGGTCAGGGATTGGTATTTCCTGTGCGCTACCGGAATGCGAACAGCGAGCATTATGGCCAACGGAGACATCGGTGCCTGCCCGGATATTGAGCGCAGGCCGGAAACGATTCAGGGAAATGTGCTGAAGGATGATTTTACGGAAGTATGGAAGAATCGGTTTCAGATATTCCGCACGCCGCTTTCAATACGTTCGGAAGAGTGCAGAAATTGCCCGGACGAACCGTTTTGCAAGGGCGGTTCGGCGCATACGTGGGATTATACGAAAGACAGGCAAAGAGTCTGTTTTCGAAGAGACTGGTAGAACAACAAAGGATTGGAGGGAGACATTGTGAAGAAGGGAAAGAAAAGAACATTTATTCTCGGGGCATCATTTGTGGCTTCGGTCAGTTTCGCGGCGTGTGGAGGATTGTATGCTACTCCGCCCGATCTTCGCGATTATCTCACGCCGACGGTAACGGAAAGTCCTGATTCTGATAAAAAGGGACCGGTGCTTGAAACTGCCGGCCTGGAGTTTGAAATCGCGCAGAAAATTGAATTCACCGAATTCGACGGTCATGACGAAATCTACGGATGGTTCGGTGCGAGAGAATTTCTCGGGAAAGAATACAAAGCGGTTTCTGCTTCGGAAGAGGGCGGAATGGCAACCCGGCCCGAGGTGTATGTTTCATACATTGTCACCGCATATCCGGATTATTCCAGCGAAGAGCAGGCAGTGACCGAGATTCGGATAATGGACCCGAAGGTGTCGGTGTTCGGTCATAATATCGATACGCCGGTGGAAGAGTTTGATAATACTTTGCGGGAAAAAGGGTTCACGATTGAACAAATCGGTGAAGGAACGCGCCGTAAAGCAACAAAGGGAGATATTACCATCTCTTACGGTGGTGGCCAGCATATACAGATTGATGCGGAAGTCACCAATGCGGAAGGAATTGTTTTCTGAGGAAAGAAGACTATGAGGTAATACTTCGGAATTATGAACTGTAGAGAAAGACAAAGCGGAGCCTGTAGAGGTAAAACATTATGGAACACCGGGGAACAAAAGAGATAGAAACCGAAAGATTGATTCTTCGACAATTTACCAGATCCGACGCAGAAGCTATGTTTAAAAACTGGGAAAGTGATCCAAGAGTTACGGAGTTTTTACGTTGGCCGACAGCAAAAGAAGTCAGTGACGCGGAACAGGTTCTTGATGAATGGATCCGGGGGTATGATGATCCGGATTTTTATCAGTGGGCAATCGTTTTAAAAGAGATCGGAGAGCCTATCGGTTCTATTAGTGTTGTGGGGAAAAACGAAAAACTGGATATTGTTCATATAGGTTATTGCATAGGCAGCAAATGGTGGCATAAAGGATTTACCACAGAGGCATTTAAAGCGATTATCCCTTTTTTCTTTAAAGAGGTCGGTGTAAACCGAATTGAATCACAGCATGATCCCAACAATCCGAATTCAGGAAAAGTAATGCAAAAATGCGGATTAAAGTACGAGGGAACACTTCGCCAAGCGGATTGGAGTAACAAAGGTGTTGTAGATGCTTGTATGTATAGTTTATTGAAATCTGAATGGGAGGGATAAATCAAATTCCATTTTAGATAGTTCTTTAACTTTCGGTTTTTCTAGGGGGGAAATATGGATAAGATTGAAATCAATAGTTTTAAAGATTTATTTAATGTACTTGATCGGATAAACGAAAGCATTGACTGGAATTCCTTTTATGAGAAAAGAGTAATGAAGGCACCGTTTCTGGTGAATAATATGTTGCCGGATAAGATGGTAACGGAATTTGTGAAGGAGCACAGTATCAGGGATGCCGTGGAATTCGGATGTGGAGAGGGCAGAAATGCAATCTTTCTGGCAAAAAGAGGAATTGATGTAACGGCCATAGATTCTTCTGACATTGCAATCCGTAATGCGAAGGAAAAAACGGAAGACCTAAAGAATGTGAAGTTAATCTGCAGCGATTTTCTGGCGGTTGATTTTGCGGACCGAAAGTATGATCTTGTACTTGACAGCGGAATGTTTCATCATTTGGCGCCGCACAGAAGACTGCAGTACAGAGAACTGCTTAAAGGGCTTCTCAAAGAGAACGGATTCTTTGTATTGTTATGTTTTGCTGCTGGTGAAGACGGAGCCGAGGAACTGGATGATTTAGAGTTTTATACGAAAAGAAATACCGGGGTGGCATTTTCGGAACAAAGGCTGCGGGACTTCTTCGGTTCTGATTTTGAAATCATCAGCATCGAGAAGCGCGGGCAGGAAATAACGGAAGAATATATCGACATTCCGTTGTTGTACGGGTGTGTCATGAAACTGAAATAATCAACGGCGAAGGAAGTTGACACGCGCAACCTGAGGTGGCATTTTCCGCGGAAAATGCACTCCCGGGTTGGTGGAAAGTAAGGCTTATGCATGATACTCTATGCTTGCGACGCGACGCAGACAAGTATGAGTAAAGGAGAAAACGTATGAGCTTCGGAACAAATCTTCAATATCTCCGCCAGCTGAGCGGCGGCATGACGCAGGAGGCGCTTGCCGAGAAACTGAATGTGAGCCGGCAGACGATTTCCAAGTGGGAGAGCGATGCCGCGAACCCCGAGATGGACAAGGCGCTGGAACTTTGCAAGGTGTTCAATTGCTCGTTGGACAACCTCTTTCGGGATGAGATGGATAAGCGCAACACCGCGTATACGAATCTTCGTGTCGAGGAGGTACCCGGATTCCGTTATGCGGAGCACACGGTGGTAAGTACCGAGCCGGAAAGCGATGCGCTGGAGCGCGTCTACAGGATTGCGAAGGAAAATGGGGACGCTGCCCCGAAAGTAATCGGATGGGATTTCCCGAATCTTTCGCAGGAGCAGGTAAATGTGTTCAAGATGCACGGCTACACGGCCGCGTGGATCATTCCCGAAGGGATTTCGCCGGAAGGAGTCGAGATTAAGGAGCAGCCTACGCACAGGTACGCTGCAATCCACATTGACAGACCGTTTGACAATCCTTTCGTCACAATCCCGGGCGCGTATCACACCCTGGGGGATTTCATGAGGACCAACGGTCTGAGGCAGGCGGGAGAAGGTGTCATTCCCTGTTTTGAGACAGACGGCGAGAGCATGGATGTGTATATCGCCTGCGAGTAAGCAGATGGAAGAACGTTTTATAAAAGGAGAGCGAAAGCTCTTCTTTTTTTGGAATGGACTAAGGCGGTCAAATGTGGTATGCTGAAAGTAAATACAGGAAGAACTTGGAGAGAAGTCTGAGAAGGGATATTTACTACAGTAGTAGAATATATATTTTACTGAAAGGAGACCGTTTATGAATACCATTAAGTGCCCTAAGTGCGGAGAGGTTTTCACGGTTGATGAATCCGGTTACGCGGCGATTGTAAAGCAGGTTCACGACGCGGAATTCCATAAGGAAATCGAACTTCGCGAGAAGCAGCTGAAGACCGACAAGGAGACTGCGGTGTCTCTTGCGGTAGCGAAGGCGGAGGCCGACCGGGATAAGACCATTGCGGAGCTTAAGACGAAGCTTGCGACCTACGAAGCTGCCAAGCAGGCGGAGATTGCGAAGCTTGCCTCCGAGAACGCGCTTGCCCTTGCCGAGAAGGAGAGCCGGATTCAGAATCTTAAGAATCAGATGGAACTCGATAAGACCAATGCGGCCAATGCGATGGAGCAGGCCGTGCTGAAGAAGGACCGGGAATTTGCGGACGAGTTAAGACGCAAGGATGAAGCAATTGCAGACGAGTTGAAGCGTAAGGACGAGGCATATGCCGACGAACTGAAGCGCAGGGACGAGGAGATTGCGTATTACAAGGAGTTCAAGGCCCGCCAGTCCACCAAGATGATCGGCGAGAGCCTCGAGCAGCACTGCGAGACCGAGTTTAACAAGCTGCGCGCCACGGCATTTCCGAACGCGTATTTCGAGAAGGACAACGACGCGCGTTCCGGCAGCAAGGGCGACTTCATATACCGTGAGAGCAAGGACGGCGTGGAATTTATCTCGATCATGTTTGAGATGAAGAACGAGATGGATACGACGGCGACCAAGCACAAGAATGAAGACTTCTTTAAGGAACTCGACAAGGACCGTACGGAGAAGAAGTGCGAGTACGCCGTTCTGGTGTCGCTTCTTGAAGCCGACAGCGAGCTGTATAATTCCGGCATCGTCGACGTCTCCTACCGCTATGAGAAGATGTATGTGGTCCGCCCGCAGTTCTTCATTCCGCTGATCTCGATCCTCCGTAACGCCGCGCTCAATTCGGTGTCCTACAAGCAGGAGCTTCTGCAGATCCGGAATCAGAACATTGACGTTACGAATTTCGAGAACAGCCTCATGGATTTCAAGGAGAAATTCAGCAACAACTACCGCCTCGCAAGCGACAAATTCCAAAAGGCGATCACCGAAATCGACAACACGATCGACCACCTGCAGAAGGTGAAGGATGCGCTTCTGGGCTCCGAGCGGCAGCTTCGTCTCGCAAATGACAAGGCCCAGGATCTGAGCGTCAAGAAGCTGACGAAGGACAATCCGACCATGCAGGCAAAATTCGCGGAGCTTAAGGACAATCAATAGTATATGGGATTTTCCGGAAGGGTGTGGCAGCAGTCACACCCTTTTTGTTTTGGAAGAGCGCAGAAGGCATATCGCGGAAAATGTTACATTTGCCGCTTGACATATCATATACTTCGTGTTACGATGTATTCCATGAAAGGAGGTATACCATGGACGGACAGATGAAACGCGGTCTTTTGGACGTCTGCGTGCTTGCCGCGATCAAGGACGAAGACTCTTACGGGTACAAGATCATTAAAGACCTGAAGCCCTACGCCGAGCTTTCCGAGTCGACGCTTTACACAATCCTGAAGCGGCTCGAGACGGCGGGAATGCTGACGGTACGGTCTGCCGAACATGACGGCAGGCTTCGAAAGTACTACCGGATTACCCCCGAGGGCCTGAAGCGCATAGAGGCGTTTCTTGAGGATTGGAAAGAAATGATGATGATCTATCAATTCGTAACAAAGGAGGATGGGCGGCATGAATAAGCAGGAATTCCTGAGTCTGCTCCGAAGAGAGCTTTCAGGGCTGCCGCAGGGTGAAATTGAGGAGCGCGTGGGATTCTACGCGGAAATGATTGACGACCGCATGGAAGAGGGTCTCACGGAAGAAGAGGCAGTGGAGGCGGTCGGACCGGTCGGTCCCATCGTGCTGCAGACGATTGCGGACACCCCGCTTACAAAAATAGTGAAGGAAAGAGTGCAGCCGAAGCGTCGGATGAAGGCGTGGGAGATTACACTCCTGGTGCTTGGGTCGCCGATCTGGCTGTCCTTACTTATCGCTTTCTTTGCGATAGTTTTCGCGGTTATCGTTACGCTGTGGAGCGTCGTTATCGCGTTCTGGGCGTCATTCATCGGTATGTGCGCCGGCGTCATTGCAGGCGGTATGCTCGGTTCCTACACAATCTGGGCGGGACACCTGTTCCAGGGGCTTGCGATGATCGGAGCAACGATGGTGGTTGCCGGATTAGCAATCTTTTTCTATTACCTGAGCGTATGGATGACTAAGGCTGTGGCTTTCTTAACAAAGCGCATTGCGGTCGGGGTCAAGCATCTGTTCGTTAAGAAGAAGGGGGTGGAGGAATATGCGTAAACCAAGCGAAGCTTTCATCGGTCTCGCGCTTGTGCTGATTGCCGGAGGAGCGATTCTGTTTAGTGTGATGATGACCCTTCTGGGGTGGGATTTTACGCGGCTTGACACCCGCAAATTCGAGCAGGAAAGCATCACAAAAGAGGCGGATATTCAAAAGATAACGATCAAAGCCGGGACTGCGGATGTGCGCATTACCGAATCGACGGACGGCAAATTCCATGTCGATTTCAACGTACTGAAGAGTTCGAAGCGTGAGGTCACGGTCGATGGCGACACGCTTACAATAAGCTACACCGAGGACCGCAAATGGAACGATTTTATCTTTACATTAAAGAGCCCGAAGATAACGGTGGCCGTTCCCGGAAAGCAATATGAACTGCTGAAGGTGAATAACAGTACCGGAGACCTGACGTTAGAAAGCGGATTCATGTTTGACACCGTTGATATCATTGTCAACACCTCGGAGGTTTCGATCGGGGAGCTGAAGGCGACGGATGTAAGCATCCGGACTTCCACCGGCGATGTTACAATCAACGGGCTTACGGCGGACACGGTGACGATTAAGGGAAGCACCTCCGATATCGAACTTAAGACGCTCACAATCGGAAAGAGCATCTCGATTGAAACGTCTACAGGCGACGTGGATTGCTTCTTTACCCATGACGTTAATGTCGACGCGAAGGCAAGCACCGGACGCGTTAAGACGGATAGTTCACAAAGCGGCGTACCATGTAAGATCCGGACGTCAACCGGTGACATAACGGTGAAGAAAGAAAAGTAAAAATCAATATTATAGGGCTGTTGCATTTGCTCCCCGGATTTTTCGGGAGAAGCAAGGCAACAGCCCTTTTTTGATGTTCGAAAGCAACTTGTTTTACAGATTCTCGGTCATTGACTTAACATATTCGCCTACGGGACCGGCAGCGTCTCTGCCGTACTTCTCGACGATCTTTACGATGGCCGAGCCGACAATTGCTCCGTCGGAGACGGCTGCCATCGCATTGGCCTGCTCGGGAGTGGAGATTCCGAAACCGACGGCGCAGGGAATAGAGGTGTTCTCGCGGACAAGCTTCACCATGGAGGAGATGTCGGCGTTTCCTCCGCCGATACCGGTCACGCCGAGGCGGGACACGATGTACAGGAAGCCCTCGGCCTCGGCCGCAATTTTTGCGATGCGGTGCTCGGAGGTCGGCGCGATCAGCGAGATGAAATCGATGCCGTAACGGCGGCTGTAGGGAAGGAATTCGTCCTTCTCTTCAAAGGGCACGTCGGGAAGAATGATCCCGTCCATTCCGGTTTCCTTACAGGTTGCAAAGAAACGGTCTGCGCCGTAAGAGAACACGACGTTCGCGTAGGTCATGAAGACCATCGGCACGGTCACGTCACGCCGCAGGTCACGCACCAGATCGAAGATCTTATCGGTGGTGACACCGCCCTTAAGCGCTCTCAGATTGGCCCCCTGAATAACCGGTCCTTCGGCGGTCGGATCGGAGAAAGGGATGCCTAACTCAATAAGATCCGCTCCGTTTGCTACCGCGGAACGAACGACCTTGGCGGTTGTCTCAAGATCCGGGTCTCCGCAGGTGATGAAGGCGATGAACGCCTTTCCGTCTGCAAATGCATTCTGAATTCTACTCATGGATATCCTCCCCCCGATAGCGGGCAATCGCGGCACAGTCTTTGTCGCCTCTGCCGGAGATTGTGATGACAATAATCTGATCCTTGTTCATGGTAGGTGCAAGCTTCCGCGCATATGCGACGGCGTGAGCCGATTCGATTGCGGGAATGATGCCCTCGGTTTTCGCCAGATACTCAAATGCTTCAACGGCTTCCTCATCGGTAACCGGAACGTACTCCGCGCGGCCGATGTCATGCAGATAGGCATGCTCGGGGCCGACGCCGGGATAGTCGAGACCGGCGGAGATGGAGTAAACCGGCGCAATCTGTCCGTACTCGTCCTGGCAGAAATAAGACTTCATGCCGTGGAAGATTCCGAGCTTTCCGGTTGCGATGGTCGCAGCCGTTTCGAAGGTGTCCACACCGCGTCCGGCAGCCTCGCAGCCGATCAGGCGGACACTCTCGTCCGGAATGAAATGGTAGAAGCTTCCGATGGCATTGGACCCGCCGCCCACGCAGGCGATGACGGCATCCGGAAGGCGTCCTTCCTTCTCTTTTAGCTGCTCCTTGATTTCCTTCGAAATGACAGCCTGAAAATCGCGTACGATCGTCGGGAACGGGTGCGGCCCCATGACCGAACCGAGGCAGTAGTGCGTGTCCGAAATCCGTGACGTCCATTCACGCATCGCTTCGGAAACGGCATCCTTCAGCGTTGCCGTACCGGTCTTCACCGGGATGACTTCCGCGCCGAGGAGCCGCATGCGGTACACGTTAAGCGCCTGGCGCTTCGTGTCCTCCTCGCCCATGAAGACGACGCATTCCATCCCCATCAGGGCGGCAGCGGTAGCCGTCGCAACGCCGTGCTGACCTGCGCCGGTCTCCGCAATAAGACGCGTCTTTCCCATTTTCCGCGCAAGAAGTGCCTGTCCGAGCACGTTGTTGATCTTGTGCGCGCCGGTGTGGTTCAGGTCCTCGCGCTTTAAGTAGATCTTCGCGCCGCCGAGGTCCTTCGTCATCTTCTCAGCATAGTAGAGGCGCGACGGTCTGCCTGCGTACTCATTGAAAAGCTCGCTTAATTCCCGGTTGAATTCGGGATCGTTTTTGTAATGGTTGTAGGCTTCTTCCAGCTCGATGACGGCGTTCATCAGTGTTTCGGGAATGTACTGGCCGCCGTGCACGCCGAAGCGGCCGTTCGGATTTGTCATAGGGTTACCTCTCTTACCGTGGCGACAAATGCCACGGCTTTCTCTCTGTCTTTCACATCACCGGTTTCGATTCCGGAGCTTACGTCAACGCCGTAGGGGCGAAGGGTTCTGACTGCCTGTGTTACATTTTCCGGGCTCAGGCCGCCTGCCAAAAGATAAGGGCGGCGGATGCTTCCGATCAGGTTCCAGTCGAAGGCGGTTCCGGTGCCCATGCCGGCATCGAGAAGGATCAGGTCCGCGGCGCTTTGCTCCGCCTTCCGGATGTCTTCGGGACCTCTCACACGGAACGCCTGAATGACGGTCAGGTCCGTCAGTTTTCTTAAGTGCTCGATGTAGGCATTATCCTCGTCTCCGTGGAGCTGCGCCGCGTCGATGACACCTTTATTGATCAGTGTCGCGATGACTTCGGGACATTCATTCACGAACACGCCGACCGCTTTGATGCGCGGGCTCAGAAGCTTTTTAAGCTCGGCCGCCTTCGGATAGCTCACGTGGCGTTTGCTCTTCGGGTAGAAGACAAATCCGACGTAATCGGGCAGAAGAGCGTTCGCGGTTTCGATGTCTTCGGGACGGGAGAGTCCGCAGAGCTTAATAAGCGGTCCGGCTGCTTCCCGCATGGAGCGGAGCATCGCCGTTTTGTCTTCTGTGCGCATCAGCGCTTCGCCGACGAGCACCGCATCGACGCCTGCTGCGCGGAGTTTTGCGATGTCTTTCGGACCGGTGACACCGCTTTCAGAGACGAATACTACATCGTCCGGGACAAGCTCGCGAAGCCTTGCGCTGTTACCGGTGTCTACCGAGAAATCCTTCAGGTTCCGGTTATTGACGCCGATGATTCTCGCACCGGCGCGTACCGCCTTGTGGATTTCCTCCGCGTCGTGCGCTTCGACGAGGGCGGAAAGCCCGAGAACATCACAGATGCCGATATACTCGCGAATCTGTTCTTCCGAAAGGATGGAGCAGATCAGAAGTACGGCCGATGCGCCGAGCACCTTCGCTTCGTAGATCATGTACCGATCCACCGTGAAATCCTTCCGGATGCACGGAACGGAAACGGCTTCGGTAATCTCCCTAAGATACGCGTCGCTGCCGAGAAACCATTTCGGTTCGGTCAGAACCGAGATGCAGTCCGCGCCGGCGGCTTCATATTGTTTTGCGATGTCGAGATACGGAAAGACAGGGGCAATCAGGCCCTTACTGGGCGATGCCTTCTTGCATTCGCAGATGAAGGAGATGCCGGGCTTTCGGAGTGCTCTCTCAAAAGGGAAATCCCCTTTCGGAAGCGCTTCCGCCAACCGTTTCATTTCCTCTTCCGGAATGTGTTTTTTGGCTTCCGCAACCCGTTCCCTTGCATACGCGGCAAGTTCTTCAAGAATTGTCATGGCGGCTCCTAACTGTTACTGATGGGTGTACCGGTTATTGAACTCACTCAATTAGCTCAGGAGGTTACTGATTACTGATCTCAATCAGTTTGTTCAGGGTTTCAAGTGCCTTGCCGGAATCAATCAGCTCGGCTGCGAGCGCGATGCCTTCCTTCATGGTGGCTGCTTTGCCGCCGATGTAAAGGGATGCGCCTGCGTTCATGAGTACGGCGTCACGCTTCGGACCTTTCTCGCCGTTCAGAATGGCGACGGTAATCTTCGCATTTTCCTCAGGAGTACCGCCGACAAGCTCGTCCTTCGTGCAACGTCTAAGCCCGAAATCCTCGGGGGTGATCACGGAAGTACGGTACCATCCGTCCTTAATCTCACAGATGGTGGTCGGGGCGCTCATGGAGATTTCGTCGAGCTTGTCCTGCCCGTACACAACCATGCCGCGCTTCACACCGAGACTTACGAGAACCTGCGCGAGGGGCTCAACAAGATAGTCGTCGTAAACGCCGAGCAGCTGCATCGTGGGGGAGCCGGGGTTCGTGAGGGGGCCGAGGATGTTGAACACGGTACGGAAGCCGAGTTCTTTACGGATTGGGCCGACATACTTCATTGAGGTGTGGTATTTCTGCGCGAAGAAGAAGCACATGCCGACCTTATTAAGAAGCTCGACGCATTTGTCGGGATCCTGCTGGATGTTAACGCCGAGCGCTTCGAGGCAGTCCGCCGTGCCGCACTTTGAGGAAGCGGCGCGGTTACCGTGTTTTGCGACCTTCATGCCGCCGGCTGCCGCAACGATCGCGGAGGTGGTGGAGATATTAAAGCTCTGCGCGTTGTCTCCGCCGGTGCCGACGATTTCGAAGATGTCCATATCGGTTTTCACCTGTGTTGCGTGGGCGCGCATTGCTGCGGCACAGCCTGCGATCTCATCGGTCGTCTCGGCGCGTGCGCTCTTCGTGGAAAGGGCTGCGAGAAAAGCGGCGTTCTGCGTGGCGCTCGTCTCGCCGCTCATAATTTCGTTCATTACGGTGTAAGCCTCATCGTAGGTGAGATCTCCCTTGTTAACAATTTTGGCAATTGCTTCTTTGATCATGGTTTTATTCTCCTTTAATGAAATTCTTCAGTATCTGCTTTCCGTCCGGTGTCAGGATGGATTCGGGGTGGAACTGAACGCCGTAGACGGGGTAGTCGCGGTGCTGTACCGCCATAATCTCACCGTCATTGGTAACGGCGGTTACAAGTAACATATCCGGCATGGTCTGAGGGTCGGCGGCAAGAGAGTGGTACCTTGCAACCGGCGCCTTTTCAGGGCAACCCCGGAAAAGCGTGCTTTCGGTATCAAGCTTCGCTATCGACTGCTTTCCGTGCATCAGCTGCTTCGCGTAGGTTACGGTTGCGCCGTACGCCGCGCATATTGCCTGATGCCCGAGGCAGACACCGAGGATCGGGATTTCCGCTCCGAGCTCCTTTGCAACATCCATGATGACTCCTGCATCCTCCGGCCGTCCGGGCCCGGGGGAGAGGATGATGCGCGAAGGCTTCAGCTCACGGATTTCCGCGACGGTCATTTCATCATTCCGGATGACACGGATGTCCGGGTCAAGCTCGCCGACAAGCTGGTAGAGGTTATAGGAAAAACTGTCGTAGTTGTCAATCAGCAGTATCATAATTCCTCCTGTGCCAGTTCAAGCGCCCGAAGGGAAGCGCGTGCTTTATTGAGGCATTCTTCATATTCGCGTTCGGGAACGGAGTCGGCGACAATTCCGGCGCCGCTTCTTACGAAGACCTGTCCGTTCTTTTTATAGGCAAGACGGATGGCGATGCAGGTGTCCATGTTGCCCGCAAAATCGATGTAGCCGATGGCACCGCCGTAGATGCCGCGCTTGTTATTCTCCAGTTCCGCAATCAGCTCGCAAGCCCGGATCTTCGGCGCGCCGGAAAGCGTTCCGGCGGGGAGTACCGAGGCGATGGCGTCGAGGGCGTCACATCCGTCCTTGATCTCGCCGCGCACCGTGGAGCCGATGTGCATCACATGCGAGAAACGTTCCACGGAACGAAGCTTTTCCACCTCGACGGTTCCGAATTTGCTGATGCGTCCGAGGTCGTTCCGGCCGAGGTCTACAAGCATGTTGTGTTCCGCCAGTTCCTTTTCGTCAGCGAGGAGTTCCTTCTCAAGCAAAAGGTCTTCCTCCTCCGTCTTGCCGCGGGGTCTTGTGCCCGCAAGCGGGAATGTGTGAAGGATTCCGTCCTCCAGCTTCACAAGCGTCTCAGGAGAGGCGCCGGCAACCTCGACATCGGTGCCGGAGAAGTAGAACATGTACGGCGACGGATTGATGGTCCGAAGCATCCGGTAGGTGTTCAAAAGACTTCCTTCAAAGGGCGCCGACAGGCGGTTCGAGAGGACGATCTGGAAGATGTCTCCCTCCTTGATATGATGCTTGGCTTTCTCAACCATCTCACAGTACTGTTCCTTAGAGAACAGCGGTGTGACTTCGCCGAGAAGCTTTCCGCCGGGCTCGTCCTTCTTTTCACCGTGACGGAGCAGCTCGTTTAGCTGCTTCAAATCCCACACGGCTTTCTTATAGTTGGTCTCCGGATCGTCGAGCGCCATGTTGGCAATCAGAATGATCTTCTGGCGGATGTTATCGAAGGTGATAATCTTGTCGAACAGCATCAGGTCGACATCCCGGAAGTGTTCCGAATCCTCTACGGGGATGCGGACGCTCGGTTCGCTGTAGCCGAGATAATCGTAGGAGAAGTACCCCATCAGTCCGCCGGTGAAGGGCGGGAGATACGAAAACCTGGGGCTCCGGTAGTGGGAGAGCACCTCCCGCAGGTAGTCCGCCGGGTTTCCGGTTACGTACTTTACCTTGCCGGCTTCGAGTACGCCGTTCACGGTGCCGCCCACTGCGGTAATCGCCGAAATCGGGTCAAATCCGAGAAATGTGTAACGTCCCCAGGTCTCATTGGACTGCGCGGATTCTAAAAGAAACGTATGCTTGGAAAGATTCTTCAGAATGCGAAGCGCTTCAATGGGTGTAATGAAATCGGAGAGGATTTCGCAACTGACCGGGATAACGTCGTATTTACCGGTTTCAGCGAGCCGTTGCACTTCTTCGTAAGAGGGTTGGATTTTCATAAAAGCCTCCTTAATGGTTTTGGGCACACTCGCAAACTGCGTTTGCTCGTTGTACGTGCGCTCGGTTTTTCTGCGCTGACTACGTCAGCTTTTGTAATCCGACAGTTGTGTTCTCCTTCAAAAGCAAGCTTTCACGGAGAACCCACCAGTCGGATTCCACCTGCTTTGCAGGCAGAAAAACTCTCGCTTAGCGCGCAAAAAAAATCCTTGACAGAACATTACTTCTGTCAAGGACGAATAAGTTACCTAATCCGCGGTGCCACCTTGAATTCACGGAACGACCCGTGCACTTTGCAGGATACCTACATATCCCCGGCATGTTACGTCTGCCCTACGTCGCAGAATACTCTGTGTTATCACATTTGACTGCGCCCTCAGCGGTCCATTTGACAATGTGTTTCTTGCCTGATTCTCAGCATCGCAGGCTCTCTGTAAAGGCATCCTTGCCGTTATCTCCGCGTCAACGGTTTGTTAATTTGAAGAAAATATAATACTGTTTCCGCCAAATGTCAAGCGTAAAATTTTTCGCCTGCATCTTGTGAAAACTTCGTGTAATACTTGCACTTCACCCCTGAATGTGTTTGAATAGAAGAAGATATATTATATTAACGGGGGCCTTGTTTTGGTATTTTCCAGTTTGTCTTTTCTGTTTCTTTTTCTTCCGGGGATGCTGCTCCTTTATTTCGTGACGCCCCGGAAGGCGAAGAATGCGGTTTTATTCCTCGGAAGCCTCATATTCTATGCGTGGGGCGAGCCGGTTTACGTGGTGTTAATGATCTTTTCGACCGTGCTTGACTACACGTGCGGCCGGCTTATTGAGAAGTACCGGGACACCCCGAAGCAGAAGTTCGGGCTCGTGCTGTCACTCGCCGGCAACCTGGGACTTCTGTTCTTCTTTAAATACGCAGATTTCCTGATCGGGACGATCAACAGCATTACCGGCGCGGGCATCCCGAAGCACGGACTTCCGCTGCCGATCGGAATCTCCTTCTATACGTTCCAGACGATGAGCTACACAATCGATGTGTACCGCGGTCAGGTGAAAGCGCAGAAGAACATTATCTCCTTCGGCGCCTATGTTTCGCTGTTCCCGCAGCTGATTGCGGGACCGATCGTCCGCTACCGTGAGATAGCCGAAGAGCTTGAAAACCGCCGCCACACTACGGACAGCTTCGGCGAAGGCGCGAGACGGTTCGTCACCGGCCTTTCTAAGAAGGTTCTCCTTGCGAACAACATCGGCCTTCTGTGGGATACGATTGCGGCAACCGACCCGGCAAAGCTCTCGACGGTGTGCGCGTGGCTTGGCGTCGTCGCATTTGCCTTCCAGATATACTTCGATTTCTCGGGCTACAGCGACATGGCCATCGGGCTCGGAAAGATGTTCGGTTTCTCGTTTCCCGAGAACTTCAATTACCCTTATATCGCGGCAAATGTAACGGATTTCTGGCGCCGCTGGCACATGAGCTTAAGCGCGTGGTTTCGTGACTACGTTTACATCCCGCTCGGTGGCAACCGAAAGGGGCTAAGACGGCAGATCATCAACATCGCGATCGTGTGGATTCTGACCGGTCTGTGGCACGGCGCGAGCTGGAATTTCGTGCTCTGGGGCGCCTGGTACGGGCTCCTTCTGATTCTCGAAAAATGCTTTCTGCTCCGCATTTTCAAGAAGACTCCTGCCTTCGTTTCCCATATCTTCACCGGTTTCGCGGTGCTTGTGGGCTGGGCGTTCTTCGCGATTACCGACATCGGACAGTGCTTCCGTTATATCGGAACGATGTTCGGCGCCGGAGCGGGCTTTATTGACGACATAACGCTGTATTATCTGAGTAATTACCTGCCGATGCTTTTACTCTGCGCGTTCTTCAGCACGCCTCTTTGGAAGAAGCTTGCTGCGAAAGGAATGTCTTTGGTGGGACTGTCAAAGGACACTTCGACGGACGGAAGCCTCGACGGGAGCAGCGAAGAGGCCGCCGAACGCGCTTCGACAGGTCTGTTTCGCCGCGGCGCGCAGGCCTTGTTCCTTGCCGTCGATTCCTGCCGGTTCGTTGTACTCTCCCTGCTGTCCCTGATGTATCTGG
>JAEEGI010000815.1_pt1 | contig 83037 bp, 75 predicted proteins | sample 8958751 | NCBI WGS metagenome assembly JAEEGI01 (sample SAMN16246545, study PRJNA631951) | gut metagenome | biome: gut microbiome; feature: rumen; material: KS-attached | host: Bos | place: Iran: Karaj | collected 2018-10 | reverse complement strand
TATCATAGCAAGTCATAAGATTATGCAGTCCCAGGTCGATAGACAGATATTTCCCATTATCATCTAATGCCTGAACATCAGCAATTTCATAAATGACGATAACTTTGCAAAGTCCGTTCTCGGGTGGATATATCTTTATCTGCTTGATGGTATCAGTGTTCTTGAAAATCTTATTTTCAAGAAACAGGTATTTGTCACTGATACCATACTTCTCAGACATATAAGACATTAACTTCTTTGGCAGTGATAAACGGACCATCTGGGAACCGGCTGCATGAATGATTGCATTCTGCATGTAGGTTATGGCAATACCGTCATGCTTAAATCTTGGTGGTTGTGGATTTTCAATACCTTTGGATTTTTTCAGTGCAAAAAATGACTTCCACGACTTATCGAGAAGCTTACATACTTCCTGTGCCGTCTGGGAAGGAAGTTGCTTAAACCACACATCATCTTTATGCGCTTTCTTCTGATAATACCAGTCGGGGTAGTCAACGGAAAGATTCTGTTCCTTATAGTGATGACGCTCATAATTGCAGATATTCCAGAGCTTATAAGCTGCGTAACACATATGGCCAATGATGTTTGAATAGTCGCTATTCAGTTTTATACTGGTCTTATGTGACAATAGCATTTTTACACTCCTTTAATAAGATTTGCTCTGCTTTTCAATATATCTGCGGATATTTTCCTCTGAGACTGACCCAATGGTCTCACAGTAATACGAATGATTCCAAAGCTCACCTCTCCATAATTTTTCCTTTATTTCCGGGAATCTTTCAAACAGCTTCCTACCTGTTATACCCTTGAGATATTTAACGATTGTTGTTACTGACAGCTTGGGTGGAGCGGTAACAAAGCAATGGACATGATCCATTTCACCACATTCAATAAGTTGTACTGTAAACCCTTTTTCTTCAGCTATCTGGTGGACGAGTTGTTTAAGATACGCCTCAACATCTGCGTCAAGAATTTTTCGCCTGTACTTAACCGACCACACCACATGGTAGTTGATATTACATACGGATGTGCGGTAATAAATTAGATTCTCTTTCATACACATAGTATACTATCTAAGTATAGAAAAAGCAAACAAGTATTCGATATTTGTTTGCTTCATTTTTTATTTTATTTATTATAGACGCTTTCATCTCGGCAATTGAATTGCCGAGGATTCCCGCTTAACATCCTAAATTTGTTGGTTTTAGATTACCACTTACATTTACATCTTAATGTCTGCCTTCACACTATATTTATGGCAAAAGAGCTTTTAGTGTGCACGACTTTTTTGAGTTCACTCCATTTTTTCAAAACCCTGCCACCTAGAGTGAAATGAAAAATGGATTTTGCTTATCGTGCCACGCGCGCTCACACCATCGCCATATCAAAGACTCATTTGAGGTGAAGATTTTTATACGAAAAGACTTGCATGCCTAAAATTATGGATTTCAGTGCACTCCAGGTACGCCTTGATTTGAAAAATGGTATGAACTCAAAAAAGTGACTCTTACCAAAAGCAGCTTTAATGCCTACCTGGAGTGAACTTTGCCGCCCCAAAGGTGTAGCAAAGCCACACAAAAATATCATCATATAACATCGCTACATAAAATTCATACTATAACTCAGCATCTATCACCTATAGTAAGAAAAGCATACAAATTTAAAAGCGCCACGGGTATTTATCCCGCGACGCTCATTAACCAACTCGTACAACAACTCATTTATTGATTTATTAAACAACTCATTTAATAACTTATCAAACAACTCATTCAATCTTCAAAATACAAATTCTACCAATACTAACGCACCCTCGCATCAATCAAAAATATCTTCCCCAAACCTGACCCTGGCATGAGCCTTAATAGCCTCAACACACTTCTCAAAACCAAGCTTACTGCTATCAAGGCAAAGATCGTAATTCATGGCATCGGTCCACTTCTGGCCGGTGTGGTGCTCGTAGTAGTCAGCGCGGTAACGGTCTTCCTGAGCCATAAATTTCTCGAGTTCAGGAAGTGGAAGGCTCTTAACTTTGGCAGCCTGCTCTACAAGGAAATCGTGTGGGGCATGAACAAAGACACTAAGGACGTTGTCATAGTCCTTAAGCACGAAGTCCGCCGCTCTTCCTACGATTACGCAGCTTGTAGTCTCAGCAAGCTTCTTAATAACCTTGGCCTGGAAGTTGAAAAGGTTTGCCTCGGAAGTGAAGTCCTTGCTCTCAGGTCCAATAATATCGCCCTTATAAACTGCTATTGGCATCTTGAAGAAGCCATTTTTCCTGAGCTTCTCGTCTGTCTCAAGGAAAAGCCCTTCATTGATACCGCTCTCCTCAGATGCAAGCTTGATCAGCTCGTGGTCGTAATAGTGAATTCCAAGATCATTAGCCAGCATCTCGCCGACTGTTCTTCCGCCGCTGCCGTACTGGCGCGCTATTGTGATGACAATGTTTTTCTTCAAAACTATTCTCCTTCTGCGTTATTCGCCTAAATACGCTTTCCTAATCGCTTCATCATTAAGCAGTTCCTTCGCATCTCCCTCTTTCGAGATCGATCCGGTCTCAAGAACGTAGGCTCTGTTGGCAATCGCCAGCGCCTTTTTGGCGTTCTGCTCAACCAAAAGAACTGTAACTCCGTCCTTATTAACATCCTCAATAATCTTGAAGATCTCATTTACAAAAATCGGCGAAAGTCCCATGGAAGGCTCATCCATAAGAATCAGGTCCGGATGTGACATCAACGCCCTGCCCATAGCAAGCATCTGCTGCTCACCGCCAGAAAGTGTTCCGGCCAGCTGATTCTTACGCTCTTCCAGTCTTGGGAATCTCCTGTAAATATCCTGAAGAGTAGCATCCATCTCAGCTTTGTCGGATCTGGTGTAAGCACCCATCTTCAAATTCTGAAGAACGCTCATCTGGGAAAAGACACGTCTCCCTTCGGGTACCTGGGCCATTCCAAGGCTTACTATCTTGTGGCTCTTGGTTTTGGTAAGATCTTCACCCTTATACTTTATCTCTCCCTTTGCAGACGGAAGAAGTCCGGACAAAGTATGAAGTGTTGTAGTCTTTCCAGCTCCGTTGGCACCGATCAGGGCAACAATCTCTCCCTTATCTACATGGAATGAGATTCCTTTGAGCGCCTGGATCACGCCATAGTATACACTTAAATCTTTTACTTCTAAGATTGGTTCCATATAAAATACCCCTAAACAATGTCGTTCTACTCTCCAAGATACGCTGTAATAACCTCCGGATTCGCCAGCACTTCCTTCGTCTCACCCTGACAAAGCACACGACCAAAATTCAGCACCGTAAGCTTCTCACAAATACCGGACACCAGCTTCATATCATGCTCAATAAGCAGAATTGTCATATCAAACTCCTTGCGAACCAAAGCGATCGTCTCCATCAGCTCCCCGGTCTCATTGGGATTCATACCGGCCGCAGGCTCATCCAGAAGAAGAAGCTTCGGCTTTGTAGCCATCGCCCTCGCAATCTCAAGCTTCCTCTGCTTACCATAAGGAAGATTCGCAGCAAGATAATCCCGCTCCTTATCCAGATCAAAAACCTTGAGAAGACGCATGGCCTCAAAATCCATCTCCTTCTCAACCTTCTTGTACTTTCCAACATGAAGCATTCCCTCAAGAGCGCTGTACTTGTAGTGCTCAGCCAGCCCCACCTTGACGTTATCTATAACGGACATGTTCTTGAAAAGTCTGATATTCTGGAACGTTCTCGCAATTCCAGCATGATTGATCTCAATCGTACTCTTTCTGGTAATATCCTCGCCATCAAGCCTGATAATTCCCTCATTTGGCTTGTACACACCGGTAAGCAGATTGAAAACCGTAGTCTTTCCGGCGCCGTTAGGCCCGATAAGCCCATACAGCTCACCCTTCTCAATCTGCACATTGAAATTGTCCACCGCACGAAGTCCGCCAAAAGAGATACTCAGATTATTTACATCAAGAAGTGCCATTTAAGCCACCTCCTTTTTTCTGCGCTGTATAAGTCCGATCAGTCCATACTTTCCAAAGGTCTTTTTCCTCCAGGAGATAACCTGCGGTGACCAGTTCACGATCATCATGACGATGAGCACGATGGAGTAGATCAGCATTCTGTAGGTGTTGAGGCCTCTAAGCAACTCAGGAAGCAGATACAGCACGCAGGCTGCGATAACACTTCCGCGGATGTTTCCGATTCCGCCCAGAACCACGTAAACCAGGATCATGATGGACGCGTTGTAGCCAAAGTACTGTGATGACGCGGTCAACGTAGTGATGTTATGGGAGAAAAGAACTCCCGCCGCCCCTGCAATCGCTGCAGAAATGGTAAATGCCATCATCTTGTAACCTGTAACGTTGATTCCTGAAGCCTCAGCGGCAATATAGTTGTCGCGGATAGCCATGATTGCACGGCCGTCGCGAGAATTGATAAGGTTCTGTACGATGAAAAGAGCTATAAGAAGCACCACAATTCCTATGGTAAAGCTGGAGTTATGAGGCGTTCCTGTAATGCCCATGGCGCCGTTTACGATGATGTTTCCATCCGGCTCCATTCCCAGGTCCATTGCACTGGACATGGTGAAATGAAGACCTTTGCTGTCGATTCCGATGTAGAAAGAGTTGATGACGTTTTTGATAATCTCGCCAAAAGCCAGTGTTACGATGGCAAGGTAGTCACCTTTAAGTCTTAAAACCGGGATACCGATGAGGAAACCGAACAGTGCTGCCATTGCAATTCCGATTATGAAAGCGATGATAAATCTTGGTACGGTCGGAAGTGTATTCTCCATTGCTTTAGAAAAGAATGCGCTGGAGAAGGCACCGATGCACATGAAGCCGCAGTGTCCGATGGACAGCTCACCAAGGATGCCGACGCAAAGGTTCAGGGCTACGGCGATTATTGCGTAATATGTCATTGGGACCAGGAGGCCTTTTAAGTGACTGGAGAGGTTTCCGGTCAGCATCAGGACTTCTAATATAATGTAGGCGGCAATGACGATGCCGTAAGTTATGAGATTATTCTTGGTGATTTTACTCATGTTTTTCATATAGTGATCTCCAGAGTTTTCATTTTCTTTTGAAGAATCTGTTTATTTCGAATGGTCCATTTTTTCACAAGGTAGTTCTGCCTCGCATTTTGGTAGTTCTGCCTCGCACAAAAACGCTCACCAGAACACGTTCAGGCTAGTTTCGACAATACCTCAACAAGCCTTCACAGCCCAGAACAAAGTGTGCTGTAACGCTCGTGAAATACCTCACTAACATCACACTTTTTCCTGTACAACTTTACCAAGTATACCAGTCGGCTTAACCAGCAGTACCACTACCAGAATACCAAACACAATCGCATCCGACAGCTGAGAAGAAATATAAGTCTTAGACAAAATCTCAACAATTCCCAGCACCAGTCCACCGATCATCGCACCGGGGATAGAACCGATACCTCCAAGAACCGCAGCTACGAACGCCTTGATACCGGGCATTGCACCGGTGTATGGAGAAAGGGACGGATAAGCAGAGCAAAGAAGTGCTCCCGCAACGGCTGCCAGCGCTGAACCAATGGCAAAGGTAAGGGCAATGGTCTTGTTTACATTGATACCCATCAGAGCCGCAGCTCCTTTGTCCTCAGAAGCAGCAAGCATGGCCTGTCCCTGTTTCGTCTTATTAATAAAGAGCTGAAGTGCGATCAGAATAACCACACTCACAACAATAGTAACAATGGTAACTCCCTGAATCTTCAGCTGGCCACCTGCAAAGGTAAGGCCTTCCCACTTGATAACTGAAGTAAAGGACTTGATATCTGCACCATAAATAAGAAGCGCGATATTTTCCAGAAGGTAGCTGACACCGATGGCTGTGATCAAAACCGCCAGCGGAGAAGCCGCTCCCCTAAGAGGTCTGTAAGCTACGAATTCAGTGGTAACACCAAGCAGTGTACAAAGAATAATCGCAACGATAATTCCAACTACTGAATTTCCTGACAGAGCAGCGCTCACAGAAAAGATAATGTAGCAGCCCACCATAATAAAATCGCCGTGTGCGAAGTTCAGCATCTTGGCAATTCCGTAAACCATGGTATATCCCAGGGCGATTATCGCATATATACTCCCCAGGCTAAGACCATTTATTAAATAAGTTAAAAAGCTCATGGGCTACCTCCACGTGTGGGACATTAGGGATGGTTCTCCTTGTCCCGGTTTTTAATAGAGAAAACGAGGGATACCTTTGACAGCATCCCCCGTTGGATGTCTTGCTATTTACCATTATAACAAGGAAGTTCTGCTCTCGCATCTGGAAGTTCTGCTTCACACAAAACGTTCACCAGAACACGTTCAGGCTAGTTTCGACAATACCTCAACAAGCCTTCACAGCAGCCAGAACAGGTTCGAACCAGACTCGAAACTACCTCGTCAGGTTCTCTCACTCTGCGCTCACATAAGCACCATTCTTAATTACAACAGCCTTAGGCTCCTTGTTAGGCTCACCGGAAGCTGACCATGTCATCTTGGAAGATGTAAGACCAGCAGCCTCGATCTCAACCATAGCAGCCTTAACCTTATCGCAGATATCAGAAACGCTCATATCAGGTGTAACACCAGCCTTCTCAATAGCTGCCTTTACGATATAAACTGCATCGTAAGCATCAGCTGCGAACTGGTTAGGAGTCTCACCATACTTCTCGTTGTACTTCTTAACAAAGTTAACTGTAAGATCATCTGTAGCATCAGCAGCGAAAGGAGTAAGAAGCATAAGTCCCTCAGCCAGTGATGTGTCAAAGTTCTCAACTGTAAGGATACCATCCATACCGTCAACACCGAAGAATGTAGGAGCATATCCCATTGTGTTAGCCTGTGTAAGGATCAGAGCAGCATCTGAATAATAAATAGGAAGGAATACAAGATCAGCGCCTGCATCCTTAGCCTTCTGAAGCTGAACTGAGAAGTCTGTGTTGTTGTCCTGTGTGTAAGCCTCAGCTGAAACTACTTCGTAGTTCTTACCAGCTGACTCCTCAACGAACTTCTGGTAAATACCTGATGAGTAAACATCAGAGTTGTCATAGATGATACCAACCTTGGTTGCAAGCTGATGATCATTGATGTACTGAGCAGAAGCAATTCCCTGGTTAGGATCTGAGAAGCAAACACGGAATACGTTGTCATACTTAACGCAATCCTCAGCTGATCCTGAAGGAGTGATCTGGAACATATTGTCGTTCTTGGTGTTCTCTGAAACTGCGATTGAGCAGGCAGATGTTGTTGATCCTACAAGGATCTGCATCCCCCAGTCCTTAAGCGTATTATAAGCATTTACTGACTTCTCAGCGTTGAGCTCATCATCCTCGCCCTTGTACTCAATCTGAGCGCCGTTGATTCCTCCTGCTGCATTGATCTCATCTACAGCGATCTGAGCTCCGTTAACAACTGCGTTACCATAAGCAGCAGCTGCACCAGTAAGTGGTCCGATAGCACCGATCTTGAAAGTTGATCCTCCTGCTGAATCTGCTGCCCCGCCACATCCGGCAAGCATTGTAACAGCCATTGCAGAAGCCATAAATGCACTAACAACTTTATTAAACTTCTTCATAATATTTTTCCTCCTCGCTAAAATGTATATTTGTATACAATGATATTATTAAAGTTAAAATAATATATAAAAAAAGTCAATACTTTAAAGCAAAAAAGTGACCCCGCAAATATCGGGGCCACCGTAATGTCTTTTACCAAAATCTCGTTCTAACGGAAGTAATCGCTCTCTGCCTTCTGGAGCATCTTGGCCTCCTGAATCTTGTCGTTGACGTCGACCAGGAACTGGTGATTGGTGGGATCCGAGATGAATTCCAAAAAGTCCTTGGCCTCCTTGACGGTTAGTTTCTGAATGCCGGTGAGGTAATCCATGATCTCGTCGTAAGTCTTGCCTTCATTTAAATATCTGTCCACAATGTCGAACAGCACCATAAACCTGCGCATCCGAACCCGGGCATTTATCTGATGAATTTCAACGAAAATGGAGATCACGATCAGAACTGAAACGATTGAGAAGATCACTAGCACGGCGCCATAAAGATAAAGCCCTAAGCGAAGATTAAGGACTCCTGCAAAAGCACTCGCTATTGAAAAAGTTAACATGGAAGTGACTAAGATGACTAGCCTCGCATTGTTCCGGGCTTTGTGGCTAAGCTCCATAAACCGGACTGCCACTCCAAACACCACATAGAAAACCAGCGAAAAGGCCATCCCCACGTAAGCGAATTTTAGCATTACATCTTCCCCCTATAGAATTAATTGTAACAACGATAATGTACAATTGCAACGTAAGTAATAACGCTAATTAATGAACGTTAAAACGTCACAACCCTCATAACAAGTAAGCTGTGACGTTTCAAATGCTTGGCAGCATAGGTTTCTACAGGTTTTCGATGGCACGGAATTCATCAAACTGAGGATCTTCCACAAAATCGATGATCAGATTAAGTGGTGTCAGCCCAATTGCCTCATGATGAATCTGCTGCTTAATGACCATTTTCTCATAGGAAGAAAGAGCTGAGAATTCCGGATGGCTCTTCTCATACTTCTCATTCAGCTGGTCAAATAAATTATACTCCGGATCGCCCCACGCAAATACTTCGGCTGTCTTAAGGTTGGGTTTGAACGGAGAATATTGCAGCCGGTTAGTTGACATTTCGGGTGCTCCTTTCTCTTGTTTCAACTCTTTTCAGGTAACCGAAGGTTAGTGATAACCCCTCAACATAATTATATCATAAAGTTTAACAAAATTTAATAAATCGCAATAGAAATTTTAGAATTAATTTTCCCGCCTATAATTGAATATATACCCCTTCAAGACTATCATTAGGATGCGAGGTAAAAGATATGGCGATGTCAATAGGCGGTATTGGAAGTACATATGGTATGAACTACATCCAGCCCATGAATTATAGCGTAAAGAATCAGGCCGATGTCTCAGATGCGTTCATGGAAACAGGCATGTCAGGGGCAATAATGAATGTCCCGCCTGTGATATATCCCAACGCTCAGGAGGTTCCAAAGGCTGATGACGAGAATAATCCTCTCGCTGCGTCGGCGGATGTGGTAAAAAGATCCCAGGAAGCAAACAAGATGTACAACGATGTTGCTTCCAAGTTCCAGGGCATGACCGTTGGATACAGTCAGGACACAGCAGCCATGAGCTATGCGGTGTCAGGCAGTAACCTGGATCTGTTTGCTTAAGTTATGGTAGGTGGCTAGATATAAAAAAGAGCGGCTTGTGCACATAGATGCGCAAGTCGCTCTTTCGTTATGCTTATTAGTATTGACAGGACACGCCGTCAATCCGTCAGGCAGCTACATTATGCCATGAGACCGTGCGCTCTGTTATATCCTGTGCAGACATTGTTTGTGTTAGTAACAATGATGTTCCATGCAATGATAGGACCAACTCCGCAAAGGACTGCGCCAAAGATCATCCACAAAAGCACTGCTGTTCCATCCTCATTGGTTGGAATACCGTATCTCGCACAGTTATTAGCCAGTCTGTTGCCCAGCTTGTAGTACCAAATGTAAGCGTAGATACCGCAGGTAACAATTGTCAGAAGGAAGAATAACCAGAATCCGGTAGTCTCCTCACCGTCGCCCTCGCAGGCTGTATCCACATCCTTGATCAGCTCATAAAGGAATACGTAAAAATAAATTCCACAGGTCACGATTGAAAGAAGTATCATGATAAGCAGATTTCTGTCTGTCTTAAGCGGCATAAAGATCTGTGGGCCGCCTGCGCCGTATCCTGCATTATATCCTGCATTTGCTCCGGCATCATATGTGCCGTCATTTCCGGTAGCATTCTCACCTGCCATTGACTGATCAGCAGAGAATCCCTTGATATCCTCATTATTAGTTAACGGTGCACCGCAGTTGGGGCAGAACTTAACTCCGTCCTCAACCTGTGTTCCACAATTTCCACAAAACATATTTAAGCTCCTCCTTGTTTCTAAAAAACAACACGTATTATTATAAGGAAGGCTCCCCTCAATGTAAATACTGAATATTTACATCGTATCCCTGTTTACAAATTTGTTGTGGAACTTGGAATACATGATTTTCTGGCTGCTGTAGAGCGAGTGGTAACCGGAGAACGTGTAGCTCAGCGCCACCGCCAGTAGATAATACGGCATTCCCTTAAAGCCAAAGAGCTCGAAGCATATAAACAACGATGAAATTGGGCAGTTGGTAACTCCGCAGAACAGAGCTCCCATTCCGATAGCCGCACAAAGCGCCGGATCAAAGCCAAAGAGCTGCGAATAAAGACATCCGAAAGTCGCACCGATATACAGCGCCGGCACGATCTCGCCGCCCTTATAACCTGCGCCCAGCGTCAGCGCCGTAAAGATCATCTTCAGCACAAACGCCTCATAAGGCGCCTCGCCTCTGATAGCCATCTCGATCACGTTCATGCCCGCGCCGTTGTAATATCTCGTTCCCGAAATAAATGTCAGCGCCACAACAATGCAGCCGCCCACAAAAATCCTGATATATGGATTCGGCAGAAGCTTCTTATATGTCTTTCCCGAAAGCTTTAAAACGTCGCAGAAAGCCACGCTGACGATAGCACACAGAATCGCCAGAATCCCCGTAAACACCGCATGGTAAAGAGAAAACTCCGGAACGATATTCACCGCAAACTGCTCTCCCGTCGCCCCAAGAAACTCACTGATTCCCTGAGCCACCAACGCAGAAACCACGCAGGGTACAAGGGCTGAGTAATACATAACACCCACATTTTCAATCTCCATTGCCATAAACGACGCCGTCATTGGAGTTCCGAAAAGCGCAGAAAATGCAGCACTCATGCCGCACATAGTGATTATCTTTACATTTCCCTCTTTTAGTTTAAAGAGCTTTCCCAGGTTGTAACCGATACTGCCGCCCATCTGCAGAGCCGCACTCTCACGTCCTGTGGATCCGCCAAACAGATGCGTCAGCGTAGTCGAAATAAAGATCAGGGGCGCCTTAGTCACCGGCAGATTCTCGCCCTCCTGAATGGACTTGATCACCAGGTTCGTACCCTTGTCCTCATAGTCCTTGCACAGCCTATATAAAAAGACAATAAGAAGACCCGCCACCGGCAGGCCAAAAATAATGTAGTCGTGTGCTGTCCTGAAAGCAGTTGCCCATCCGATAGCCCTCGAAAACAGGGCCCCGATAGCTCCAACCACAACTCCCGTCACGCTTCCCAGGAACAACCATCGAAACAAAACCCTGACACGCCCCAAAAGGTCCAGGTCAGGCATATGCTCAATTATGTAAAACAGTGGATTTTTCTTGTCTTCCATTTCCTTATCCCATCTCTATGATCTGTTTTCTTTGCTCTATCAGTTTATCATAAAGGGGCATATAATCAATCTCGTCCTTCTTGCGAAGATGCTCCGTTATCTCGCAGATCGTCTCATAGAGCGGCGTAAGCGCCAGATTTCCTATAACTCCCTTAAGGGCATGAACTGTCTCGAAGGCCTCATCCAGATTCTGGTCCGAGAGGTTTTTTCCAAGAGCTTCAAAGCGCTCGTCGGAAATACCAAGCTCGATCATCTCCAGATAAAAGTCCTCCATACCCATGCAACGCTCAAGACCTTCCTCTACATTGGCCCCAAAGTCTCTGAGAGAATCAATTGTCATAAGCTCTCCTTTCAAAAAACAGGTTACGTGGTAACACTTCCCGTTCCTATATCATAGTTGAAAAGTCCGATGTTCTTTTCAATAAGATACCCAAATTCACTGGCCGTCACCGGCTTCGAGAAATAGAATCCCTGTATGATATCGCAGCCAGCCTTCTTTAGCAAAAGATATTGTTCCGACGTCTCCACACCTTCGGCGATAACAGGGACCTTTAGGAATCTTGCAATTTCCAGAATAAATTCCACAATGCTCATTTCCTTGTTGTTCTCAGATATATCCCTGATAAAGGCCATGTCAAGCTTCAGCGCATCTATAGGCAGAGAAGTCAGCATATTAAGGGATGAATATCCTTTGCCAAAATCATCCATTGCCACTTTGAATCCGTGCTCCCGAAGTTCGTTCACCATCTCAACGACGCTGGACACACTATCTGTGTAGGCAGTCTCGGTGATCTCAAGGAGCAGGTTGGAATTCTCCAGTCCATTCTCTGTTATTATCCTGGTCAGATAATTGAGGAGCTCCGGGTCAAAGACATCTACCCTTGATACGTTTATTGATACCGGAACCACAACTCCGTACATGTCCTTCCATCTGCGGATCTGGCGGGCAGCCTCCTGCCATACAAACCTGTCCAGCTCGTTTATCAGACCGTTTTCTTCAAAAAGAGGAACAAAGAAATCCGGTGGTACCACGCCAAACTTCGGGTGCTTCCATCTGACCAGCGCCTCTGCACTGTAGAGCTTTGGCTCCTTACCGCTCACATCGTACTTTGGCTGGAAAACAACACTGAACTGATTCTGCTGAAGCGCCTCCTCGATGTCGGAAAGAAGGCGTTCCTCATAGATCTCTTTTTCGTGCATCTCGTTGTCATAGATGGCAACAGCCGTACCGGTGGCGTTTCTGGATAAAGAGTTGCTGGCAACAAGTGCCCTGTCGAACCTCTGCTGCAAGGTTGAGGATCTGTAAATATCCGGGTACACACCTATCCTGAGCCTGATGAACGAAGTGTTCATGATCTCAAAGATCTTGTCAGTGATAGTCTTTTTGAGATATTCGTAGTCCTCCTGATGCTCTATGTAAAGGTAGAAACAGTCAGCATTGTGGCGACATGCGACGCCGCCGTAGGCTCTGGCCACAGTCCTTGCTCCATCACCGATAGCGCGAAGCACCTTATCTCCAAAGTTTCTTCCGTAGAGCTCGTTTATCAGATGGAATTTGCTAAGGTTAACAACAACCGCGTCCACCTGCTGATCAGGGTGATACTTGTCGTATTCCTGACAGTACTGGAAAAAGTAGTCCCTGGTCATAAGTCCCGTCAGATGGTCAATTCCGGTTGCTCCGATGATATTTCTGTCAATTGAAAGCTCGATTGCCCTTCCTATCCTGGCCAGTATAACTTCCGGCTTGTCGTAGGGCTTACCGATGAAATCAAAGGCTCCACGGCGAAGGCTCTCAACCTCAGCCTCCTTATCGGTGGTGACTACGACTACGGGGATGTTGCGGGTTTTAGCATCCGCGCGGATCTTGTCAATGACAACAAAGCCGTTTTCTCCCGGCATATGAAGGTCAAGAAGAACCAGCGAAATGCTGTCCTTCTCTACTTTTATCACATCAATTGCCTCCTGAGCAGACTGGGCAAAAGAGATGTCGTACTCCTCGCCAAGTATATTGCCTAAAAGACGCAGATTCACCGGCTCATCATCCACAATAAGGATAGTTCGCCTGAAATCCCGCCCGTGTTTTGCGCCAATATCCAGTCTGTTCGTGCTATCGTATGTCATAAAACGTCACCTGATTTCTCTAAAACGACAATCGCGCACATTAATTATATATGATTAAGTGTAAAAAAGCTTTTGTTTGCTTGTCAATTTTCGTAAAAAAACACACTTTTTATAGAATATTTTCAGATTTTTCATATTTGAATGAAAGGGGCGTTGTGATACCATACAATTATGGGAAAGAAGCATAAAATCCTCATAGTGGATGACGAAAAAATATCCCTTCGAATGACGGATCATATTCTGTCCAGCGAGTATGAAACCATCTGCGCGTCCTCAGGAAGAGAGGCCATTGAGATCTTTAAGGCACAGCTGCCGGATCTGGTGCTCTCTGACCTTAGAATGCCCGAAATTGATGGTTTTATGCTGCAGCAGATATTGCAGGAAGAGATGGGACGTCAGGTTCCGTTCATGTTCATGACTGCGGACAAAAAGGACGAGACCGAGAGTAAAGGCTTTTCCATCGGTGCACTGGATTTCATCAGGAAGCCCTTCAGGGCTGACGTTCTGCTTCGTCGCGTGTCCAATATTTTGATGACCGTTGAGCAGATCCAGGGTCTTAAAAAGGCTGCCGTTACGGATCCCATGACTGGGCTTCTAAACAAAGCCTCCTCTCAGGAAGAGATTGAGATCCTGTTAAAGACCAACTGTGGCGCCCTGATGATGATCGACCTGGATTCCTTCAAGCCGGTCAATGATATTTATGGCCACGACATGGGCGATAAAGTGCTTATCCGTTTTTCAGAGATCATCCGTTCCGCGATCCGCTCCACTGACCTTGCTGGAAGAATGGGCGGGGACGAGTTCATTGTCTTTTGCAAGAATATCGCTGACGAGGAGGTTATCGCGGAGAAGACCAAATGGATCAACGAGCAGATCCTTCTTTCAGCAAAAGAGCTAATGGGGCCGGACATGACTATACCGCTCGGGGCGTCTATTGGCTGCGCGTTTACTCCTGAAGATGGAAGGGATTTTCTGACTCTTTTCAAAAAAGCTGACAAGGCCCTCTACGAAGTCAAGCAAAATGGCAAGCATGGCTATAAGGTATATGTTGATGTGAAGCGGGCTGCGGACGACGTGGCGTCTGGAGCAAATGCTCTTGCGACTGCAATGATGCTGATGGGTGAGCGCTCACCCGGCAAAGGTGCGCTGGTTCTGCCTCAGGAGCAGTACAAGGTGATCTATCAGTTCCTGTCCAGGGTTGTTGCTAACTATCACAACAATATTCATGTACTGTTGTTCTCAGTGAAGATGCATGGGGATATTGACCACGAGCAGACCATGGAGGATTTTGTTGAGGTCATGAAGGCTGCGCTCAGGCAGAGCGATGTGGTCACGAGATATGGCAAGAGTCAGGTTATGCTGATTCTGCTCAAGGCTACGCCGATTGATATTGATGTGGTGACGGAGAGGATTATGATGAATTGGGATGCGGTGGAGGCGAGTGAGCATTGTAGTGTGAGTTTTGAGGTGGATACGATTGGGTGAGGTTGATAAGCCAATGAGTATTGATTCGGCGATGTAATGGATTGTGATGGACTGAGGCGCTGTGGAAATCAGAGAACACTGCATTATTAGATTTAAAGCTGACATGTTCACATGAGTAAATTATTTTACTTTTGGCATTAAAATGCCCCTTGGAATCAATTGATTCCAGGGGGCTTAGTTTTGTGGTTTTATTCAGCTGTTGTGCTCTAACAGATAGTCGTTAAGGGCGTCTGTGATCTCGTCGCCGTCGATACCGTGTACTGCACAGGCCTCAGCTAATGATTCCATCTGGGATGCCGGGCAGTAGATGCAGCCCATGCCGCACTCCATTAAGAACTGTGCTGCAAGAGGATGCTTAGCGATGATGTCTCCTACGAGCATGCTTGAATCTATAAGGTTACCATTATCACCGGTTTGTGCGCCGGTGGTCTCGTTTTTGATTTCCTCTGACATTTTGTTTTCCTCTCTTTCTATATCACTTCCAAAGAATAAATCTTTTAACGAACCCATAGTATATACTCCTTTTATTACCACGTTATTCTACATTATGCGGATGGGGTTAGCAAGTGAATTTTTGGTGACGTGTTGATTACCGGTATCACTCCGCCGTCCATCATGGATAGAATCTTATCTGTAAGGATTCCATCTCCTCTTTGGCTTGTTTGGACATTTTTTTCAGGCGCTTTAGGTAGTCGGGCATTTCTGCTTCCATGTCAGTGCAGTTGTAGAATATTATGTTCCAACCTTCGCCTTGCTCAGTGAGGATGTCGTAGAGGGCGTCGAGGTTCTTGCCGTAGTATTCTGGCAGAGGGAGCTCTTTTGCCAGGATTTCATGAAGTTCATCACGGGTTATGACGCCTGTAAGGTCTATGTAAAAAACTTGTTCCATTAAGGTTCTCCTGTTTGGGGTTGTATAGTTGTTAAAATGCTTGGTGTATCTGAGTTTGCATCAGGTTTATGGCTCGTAAAGTAGTTCGAAGGTTTTGTAGTGGTCGCCGGTGTAGTAGATGTAGCCGTCATCGGAGTATATTATGCGTTTGGCGCCACGCTTGGATTTGCCAAGGGTGCCGATGTCGCATTCGTGGTACTCCTTGTCTTCCGGAAGTAAGCCCTCGTAATTTCCAAAATAGTCACCACCAATGCACATGCCCGGAGCATAGTCCTCAAGGGATCCGCCGCTCCAGCCTAGTTTCTTGGCTTGTTTCTTGGTTATAAAGTTCTGAGGAAGTTTACCGTAGGTGTGTATGTATAGTGCAACATCATCCTTCTTAGTGTACGTGCCATCCTCAGAGATAGCTGTCGCTTTAGTCTGCTCAGTTTCTTGTGATGCGGAAGCTGAGGTATCTTTTGATTTAGTCTCTGTAGTAGCCTGTTTATCTGACTGTGCTTGTTTTGTTTGGTCTGATTGTTGTGACGTGGCCTGTTTCTCAGACTCTGTCTGCTGTACTGTATCAACTTGCTGGTCTGATCCTGCCTCCTGACCTGTACCAATTTGCTGATCAGTTCCTGCCTGATTCTCTGTGCTGGTCTGCTTGGAGAGATCTTCTTGCCTCTCAGATTCTGTTTGTTGGTTCGTACCATTTTGCTGATCACTCTGCTGCCCTGTATCTGATTGTTGATCCGATCCAGTCTGTTGGTCTGTGACATTTTGTGGTCCAGTTCCCGCCTGTTGCTCAGTGTCTACCGCAACCTGTGCCGTTACCTGACCTTGCTCTGCAGCCCCAGAATCTTTGACCTTCTTCCCACATCCCGGAACCGTCAATGTAAGAGCCATCACCATGAGAAGTATCAGCGGAAGCTTCCATCGCGTGGTCTGTTTTCTATTATTATATAGTTTCATCATAATTCTCCTGCTATAGCGAGCGACTGGTGGCGCTAAGTTCTCTCGCTTAATCTATCTAAACACTGATGCCCGAACATAACACAGCTCCCGGCATCACAAAACGTACATTTCTATGCATATAGTAAGCATTGCTTTTTTCAGTTTCATTCAGTTTCATTTCATGACTTCATTCTGTCATAATTCTGTCAGCACAAAACCTATATTTTTTAGCCCATGGTAAGAATCAGTTTTTTCGTTTCACTCCATTTTTCAAATACCACCCCACTTGGAGTGCTTTTTCAGTGGCCTTAACGAGAATTGATTCGGAATTAATGATCCGCCATCATACTATTCGCCCTGTCAAACACCCTTTAGTGTGAAAACTTGCTAATACACTTCTTTTCCACAATTTTCAAAGCTCTCCAACAGGCCCTCGTTTTTCAAATTGGTGTGAGCTCAAAAAATGAAGCTCATTATTTGGCCAAAATATGGCACTTTGGTGTGAATCGAAAGTCCTAAAAAAGAACGCCCCAAAGCTGATCAGCCTTTTAATGGAGCGTTATGAATCATCACGTATCACAACAGGGCAGTACAGACTATTTATCCTTACAAAGCTCCGCCAATCCTATATTTCTTATCAGGCAAGGGATGATAGTGCAGTTATAATTGCAAATCCAACAGTCATCCCCCCAAGAAGGGAATTAGCCTTGCCATCGCATGCCATGCGCACCCCGTCTACTTTTTTGGAGGTAAATGCCTCTGCAATCTGATATATGCATCCCTCCTTACTTCCAAGAGCTTCCAGCGAAAGAACCGCTCCCGCAATCCCAGCCATGGCTGTAGCAGCAGATGCATTCTCTCCGCCTACAAATGTAAAGTAAAGCCCTATTCCGAGTATCAGTCCCAGAAGCATAAAGATAATGCTGCGCTTAGACTCTGTTTTCCTAAACATTGCGCCGAGGCCTCCTGCAAACTTTCCAATTCCGCCTGAAAAGACAGATGCAAGCATGCAGCCCACGGCACCTTTTCCTATGATTCCGCCTATCATTCCGGCTGCATCCCGCTCAAATCCGCCATCAGCAAAAGTAAGGAAGGAAAGGATTCTGACCGGTGCTGCGTCAGATCCCCGGTTCATGCCAAGGAAAGTCCAAAGAGCTACCAAGGCAAGTGTCATAATGAGATTCCTGGGGCTCTTAAATATTCCGAAGATACCACTAATGAAGGATTTAATACCGCTGCCGATAGCAGTAAATGGGGCAAGTACCTCTTTTACGCTCCTGACAGATTCAGACACATCCGATAAAACCTCCGGCATAAAATCCGTGAGAGTAAACTCTCCCGGCTGTGACAAAGCCTCAACCACTTTCACAGCTTCACGATGATCCCGAGCCTGAGCCGGAGTTATAGTCGGTGCAGAAGCTGATGCCGCGCCTTCAAATTTGTGTCCGCATTTTCTGCAGAACCTTGCCGTATCCGAGACCTCATTTCCGCAGTCAGGGCATGTCCTTTTTGCAGGCTTTACAACAGCAGGAGAAGGTCCCGCTGTATCTGTTATCTTCGTCCCGCATGCCTTGCAGAATTTAGCCCCTGCACTGAGTTTTGCGCCACAGATCCTACAATATCTGATCTTCTCTGACATAGCCTTTCTCCTTGGAAATATATGCTTAAATCCTGTTATCTGACCTTATATGTCATCTCGCTCATCATTCGTGCGAGTTCCCGCGGTTCTGAGATGCCGATCTCTTTCATGGTGTTCATCATGTCACCGGCATCTATAGCGAGCGTCCCTTGTTTTGCGCCTTTGTAATAGCGCTCCAGCAGTTTATAACAGAGCTGTTCTTTATGGGACAGCTGATTTCCTTTGCCTTGCAGCATGAGGGCTTCATTACGGCCGATGATGGTGCGGTTCATCTGCTTATAACCCGTACGGCCTGCTTCAAAATAATCCCTTTGCGCGCTGCTTTGTGCGTTAATATATTCCCCGCTTCCAGGCTCATACTGCGCCGCTTCAGCAAGCTTAGCCTCTGCCCTGTCGACATACTGTTCTACCTTGTACTGCATAGCATCGGCGTTCTGCTTCACATTTTTCAATGCCCTGCCGTGGCCTTCCGGCGTCAGCATGCCTTCCACATCGCCGTATTTTTCTCTGGCAAGTTTCCCCTCACCTGCCACAGTCGTGTACTGATATCGCTCTGCGATCTCCACAGCTTCTTCCAATGTTGCAGGACGTTTTCCGGTTACCGCTTCTGCGGCAGCAAAGGAGTTCTCCTCCCACTGGATCTTCTCATCGATCTCAACGTCGGGCATACCCTCACCAACCTTTTCCATCTGGGTCATATCGTGATCCACGCCATGAGTGTGGTGGATCGGATCGCCCTGATTGGTGGTGACACTTCGGCAGTAAATCTTTGCCGGATCTTTTCCGGTCCTTGCGGCAATCCCCTGAGCGGCAGCTGCATCGACCCTTGCATCCATAGCCGTCCAGAAGTTGTCGTATTCGATACGGACTTCATCAGCATAAAGCTTGTTGTAGTTCTTTAACTGATTTACGGCGATAAAGTCCTCTCGGACCTCAAGCATACAGCTTTCCATCTCAAGCTTTGCTTCCGGTGTTTTTGTCTGATAGTACTGATTCCTGGCACGATGAAGCTTGACTACCTTCTCATAGCCCCTGAAGCTCGCGGCTACAGCAGGGTCAGACAGATCCCTGCCGATAACCTCAAGGGAACCGTCCGGCCTCTCTCTAACCTCAACGCCGTGCTCCGTAGCTCCTTCAAAGTCCGTTGCCTTGTTTTTGGCTCTTGCCTCCCTGATCTTGGCATCCAGCTCCAGATCAAGCTCCTTATCGCTTATTTTCGCCTGTTTTGCAGCGTTTGCTGCGGCCACAGGATCAACCTCTGCCTTGAACGGGTTCTTAAATACTCCGTCCTTGTAGATTGTTGTTTTGGCATTGACGGACTGGATTTTTTCATTGTAAGCGGTCAGTCCCTTTTCAGCCTTTGTCATGATATCAAAAAGTCTCGGGTTCTTTGCGTCTTTGGCAAAAGCCTTAGCCATTGTCCAGGTTCCGCTCTGAAGTGCTCCGAGGGCACGGCCCTGAAGTTCACCAAGAACTATATCCTTTGACCCTGCCCACATAACGCCGAGGACGGTATCCTCTCCGTTTTCGATCGCCTGCTTCATCCTGTAGGGGATGCGGACAATGTCCATCGTGGTAAATGCTACTTCGGAGAGACCTGCGGTCGCAACGCCCAGAGCAAGCCTGCCAAGGAAGCCCGCTTTTTTCTCCAGACGGTCCGCGGCGTCTCCCATGGCATCTATCGCCCAGAGCATGTAATCAATGATGGTCTCTCCTTCATCAGGCTGCGCGTTGGCACCGGCAATATATCCGCGGCAGAAATCATTATAGGTATTTATGATCGTTGCTATCTGTTCTTCATCGAAGCCATACTCAGGATCGTATCCGTCCAGCTGCTGCTCTATCATACGGTGAACCGGGAAAAGATTTGCATAGCAGTCGCGATAGATCACGTCACGCAGATGCTCCAGACGTTTTCTGACTTCCGCATCATCCTTTATGGCGTGGGAGATCTCTTCAAAATTCATCCATGAGCGGTTCGGCTGGCTGCACAGCAGGATCTCTTTATCTGCCGCAAATGTTTTGCCGAAGGCTGTGGCTTCAACGTGGACTTTTGTCATGACACGGCGCGGCGCATCAAGATAGCCCTTGGTGGGGCGAAGCATCACCTGAAGACCGCCTTCTCGTCCGAAAGCAGGCTCTTCTCCGGGATCCATCTGGATGCGGAGCTTATCCACCATTTCCTGCTCATTAGCATTGACAGCTTTGATAGAGAAGCCTTCCGGTGCCTTCTTGGGTATCGGAGCTATCACGCGGACGCGGTGAGCCTCTTCGTCAAAATATATGAGTTTAAGTTCCGCCGTTGTCTCGGCAAAGCGGTCCCTCTTCACCATCCGTCGTTTTAATCCGTCATACTCGGCAATTTCGCTTGTGACGCGCTTATACCAGAAACAGTCAATGTTCTTTGTGGTCAGGGTAAGGCCTGTGCGGATTCTGGCTATTGGCAGACTGTTCATAGCTTTGGCCCCGCTCTTTTTGTCTACCGCCTCAACATCAAGCTGATATGACATGGAAGCGCCTGGCTCGCGTTCCTCCATGGACTGCATCGGTTTCTTCGGAACAATGTTTGCATAGTAAAGATATGCCCCTTCGACTCCGAGATCCTCACCCTTCGTGATATTCACATCAAAAGCGTCGCCGGGTTCGATTTTTCCATTGACGGTATGCTCAGGTCCCAGGCCGACCACGACAAAGTACGGCTTCATGGGCTGGTCATAATCATGAGGGATTGCTATATTGGGCTGGTCAAACTCAAGCATGGCTGACGTAATCCTGAACGTAACCCTGTTCGTAAAAGAGCCACCGGCGCCCGTAAATCTAAAGCAGATCTCTCCGTCCGTGGCAGTGTTGCTCGTGGCGCTGACGCGCGCCCATTTGTAATTCCCGGACAAAGCCCCCTGCTTATCTACATCAAACATCCGGTCATCGCAGAAAATGTCAATCGCCTGCGAAAGATCCGGCCGGTCTGTCTCCTTACCGGTATCAGGATCAACCTCCACAATGCGGGCATAGACCTCCTTCTGTTCACCAAAGCAGATGTGATCACCGAATTCCTTTTTGATTTTCATGCGGTACTTCTTTTTCTTTTTTTCATCCTCTTGGTCTTCTTTTTCTGATGATTGGGACTTTGATGATCCGGATTTACTAGCAGCCCCCGCAGCGCCAGCAGCAGTCAGGGCCCCGGCTGCAGCTATGGCTCCTGCCGCCTTTGCCTCCTCATTCATCCCACTCTTGTTCTTCTTTTTCTTCTCTTTTCCCTCGACAATATCTGATCCTACATCATTCCCGGTCTCTTCCACATCGTCCTCTGCGGTTGTACTTATGACGATGTCTTCTTTTTCCTCCTCTTCATACTCTTCTTCGTCATCTTCAATCAATTGCATCGGAAGCTCGCCGTCAACGGTATATGTCGTAGAGTACGTTTCATGATTCCATCCACTTTTTATTGAATAACCAAGGGAATAGGGTGCGCCTTTCTCCTCCCACCTGTCCATATCATCATATATCCGCGTGGAATCAAGACTGTCAGTTTTATAACCGTGTGTTAAAACGTAGGATCCATCTTCACCGATAAATTCCGCACAAAGCGTGGCAGCGTTGATGTCCTCTATTTTTATGGAAACGTCAAAGGAATCGATTTCCATTGTATAGGGTTCCTGATAAATGGTATGTACGTCAATGCCCTTCGGAAGAATTCTGCCTTCATAGGGATCCTTCTGCTGACGATAATGATTAAAAGCGTTCACTGCAGCATCATAATCCATTTCCATATCATTCTCATAAGTCGTCACCGAAAAGCCTGCATGATAATAATCAGCTGAATATGTTACAGGGTGATCCAATGAAAAATCCATCCTGTAATACCCGGATTCGTATTCGGTGATGCCGGTCGCCGTGAAATCAAAGTCTTCACAGGAAAACTTCACTTTACTGATAGCTTCATCATATCCATAACATCCATCGACATGATCTTCGTGCAGTTCAAGAGGGACAGCCTTCAGTGAAATGCGATAGTCATTTCCCTCTCTGCGGACAATAATCCCTCCGGACTGATCTATAAGATATGTAAAGTACCATCTAAAAAAATTTTGACTAATATCATAAGGGTCCACATCTTCTGATGTGAGTTTCTCATCGGGAATCAGTGTAAAACCATTGCTCTCGGCACAGACACGCATGTCGCAGGATACAAAAACAGAAGCGAAAATGACAAGAACAGCCATCGCAGCCAGCTCTTTTCCACGTTTACCACCAAACATAAGAAACCTCCTAAACAAAACAGACCGTTACATGCAGCTCCTATTACTCTTTGCTGACCATTTCAGTTGGTGTGCAGCGTTCCGCAACCTCATCTGCGCGGCGGGAAATATCAGACGCGAGGTATTCGTCTATATCTCGGACCCACGGGTTTTTCTGACTTAACGAAACAGCCTTGCGCTCCACTGAGGCTACCCCATTGGCAGAGCTGCCTTCATCCGAAAACACCGAGCCGAACTCTCCATAAAATGTCGAGGGCTCATCCTTTGTGATTCCTCCCCAGCCGGAGAAGCGCTCCGGCGCTATGGATTCATCCATAGTGCAATCCAGGAATACAGTTCTGGCCTCTTCTCTCCAGGGTCTTCCCAGGAATACGGAGCCCTTCTCACAGCCGGGCGCTCCGCCAATCCTACAGTTTCTGAAAACAAAGCCCAGGTTGTCTTTAAGGCCGCAAGCGGCCGTGATATATCCGTTGATAATTCTCTCAGTAATCTCTATCTGATCCTTATCAACTGAAGCCGCCGAGCCGCCACCAGCGCCAGTTCCACTAGCACCCGCTCTTCCAAACATCCTATCATTACAGGTAATAGTGCAGTCATCGAACACTGCATCAGCGCCGCCAAAGATGAAATCCACGTCTCCAGTGATCTCACAGCTCTTGTAATACTGCTTAGTGAGCCTTCGCTCCGTCAACATCCGCGGTCCCATAAAGCCATTTCTCTGCCGCTCAGCAACAGGAAGCGGTGCACAGAACAGCGTATCCTGGCAGCCAGTCATTCTGACATTTTCAAACCTGCACACATCAGCATCAGCATATACCGCCACCGCCTGGCCCACAACTCTTCCGTCGCCGGCAGAATTCTTAATTGTCAGATCCCTGACATCAACCCTCTTTCCGCCAAAAAAAGCTGTATAAGTCCTGAAAGTCCCACGCTTACTGCCATCAGGCATGATCTCATTGGCATAATCATCAAAATCGATCACAGTATCCTTCATGCCGGCGCCAATAAATGTAATGTCTCTCTTCTCGCAAAAGAGCTTTTCCCTATATACACCGGCCTCAATCTCAATTACAGCACTCTCATCATAGGGTACCGCATCAATCGCCTCTTGAATTGTTGCGTAATCACCGTTTTCTCTTCCAACCGTTATCTTAAGCATTCCCAGCCCCTCTTATTCCGCCATGCAGTTCGTTACCATCTCAGCCACTATCCTTCACTTTGCGCCGCAGTCAGTTTTTCTCCACAACTGTCCAAAGCTTTCCGCAGTAGTATGTCACTGCCTCTGCCCTGTCCTTCACTGCTCAGCGCTTACTCCCCATACTCAACTCCGTCCATAACCTTACTCTCAACCCCAACAAGCTCAGGCTCACCGTCAGAAGCGCCGCAGATCACTACATCCCGAAGCACCAGATCCTTAACATTCTTGGCATAGATACTGCGGCCACTCATCTCATCAAAGTTGTCCATCATCACAGGTCTCTCAGGAAAACGCTCCGCCTCATCAAGGAACGATGCCCTAATATCCTCAAACTCCAGCTTCCCGATAGGACTCTCCGGCAGACCAACCGCGCAAAGCACGCAAGCTGAAGCCCCAACGCACCTGATGTGGCGTCCCGCAATGGTTCCGATCACAGGAGTCATCTCATCAACCGGCATCGGCTCCTGATTCTGCACATAATCACTGTGCCCATCCGGATCACAGAAATAGAACATATTCACAGTAAACGGCATATGCACACCGTCCATCTCAATATTCTCAAACAAAATATCATCCAACACAGACCTCTCGCCTCTTCCGCGCCTGGTCTTTATGCGAAGTCCCCTGTCTGTACCATCAAAGATGCACTGGGACACACGAACATTCTTAACACCGCCTGCTGCCTCGGAGCCCACAGTAACACTGCCGTGTCCCCTCTCAAACTTGCAGTTGCGAATCTGCACATCCTCCGTCACCTTATGGTGCTTAAGCGCCATATAATACTTTCCGCTCTTTATCGCCATGCAGTCGTCACCAACAGAAATCACTGTTCCAAGAACCCTTACATTAGCGCAGCTTTCAGGATCCAGTCCATCAGTATTAGGCGAATCCGAAGGATTATGAATATAAAGATTAAGGAATGCAATATCATCACAGTAATAAGGATGCACCGTCCAGCAAGGTGAATTCTGAATAGTCACCCCCTGCACCCTGACCTTATTGCACCTGCTAAGGAACATAGTATTGGGTCTCCACGCAACTCTCTTAACCTTGGCATTCACCCACCAGTCAGAATTCTGCGCATTACCATCGATCATGCCACCCCCGATAATATCCAGATTCGAAACATCAATTGCCGTGATCAGCGAAGCAAAATTATCCAGAGGATTTCCCTCCCAGCTTCCCAGGTTGTACTCATCCTGCTCATCTGTCGTCGCGGTCATTCCGGGCAGGATAGGATAATTGTTCCTATCAGTATCTCCCAGCAGCACAGCCCCCTCATCCAGCCACAGCGTCATATCACTCTTTAGGAAAAGAGGTGTTGATAAATATATACCCTCCGGAAGATAAACCGTACCATCCTTTGGACAAGAACAAATAGCCGCCTGGATCGCAGCAGTATCGAGCTTTTTGCCATCTCCCTTAGCACCAAACCTGCGCACATCAAGAAGAACCGACTCATGCTTTGTCTCAAACTCCTTCTCAACCAGCTCCCCGCCTGCATTTACACCGATCTTATATTTCTTATCAGGCAAAAGACCTGCTACCGTCACTACATTTCTATCAGTGCTCACACGCTTTTCGCCATCTATAAACACATCAAATGACGCATCCTGCTTAAAAATCTTCTCCGAATCAAGCTCAATCGTAATACTCCTGTTAAAAACTTCCACAATCTTAAAGTCCATATAACCCTCCAAAATAATTCAAAACATATCCAAAAATGTAACCTCTTAAATCTTAGCATATTTTTACTTAACTTCTCAGTATAAAAACTGAACATATAGTAGCAGATTGTCGCATATCTTCAGAACATCCCCTTCAGCCATCAGCTGAAGACTAGTATTTACGAGTATCACGGTTCTGCGGCTGACGGCTGAAGGGAGGGTGGACGAAAAAAGCCCCGCGATCACATCCTCGTAATCACAGAGCTTAATCTCTTACTTATTAGCATCAGTCATAACCATCTGACAGTTAACCAATGCTCTCACCATCAATCCACTTCTCAATCACATCCGCCGTCTCATCCAGCTGCTGATCCGCAGTGATCTCCGGCACTCCATCACCCTTCTGTATCCCGTAATTCCCAAAATACGAATGAATGCCGCCCTGGATCACGTACTCCGTGGAATCCTCAGGCCAATAGTTCCTGCCGGCCTCATATCCGGCTTCCTTCACAACTGTATCATTCGACCCGATTATAGACAGGAGCCTGAGCCCCGATCCCTTAAGATCATCCGTAGGGTAAGAAGCACAAAGTATCAGCCCCTTAAACTTCCCAATCCCATGCGCCTCCGCTGAATCCTGCTGCTTATCCTGCTCGGCAACCTTCGCTTCATACAGATACTTACTGGCCGCAACACCTCCCAGCGAATGCCCCGCCAGGTACCAGTCCAGCCCCTCGATGTATTCCTGGTGTTCCGGATTCTCAGCCTTCAGCCTGTCCACCGCATCTACACTCAGAAGAGCCAGGTTCTCAGGCATTCTAGGTAAAAGACATATGAACCCCCTCGAAGCAAGTCTGAACATAAGCCCACTGTAGGCCGTGTACTCCACTCGCCCTCCCGGGTAAAAAACTATCACCGCCCGGATTTCCTGCTTTTGAGGAACAAAGGCCATGCCATCCTTATTCTCGATTGTCTTAACCTGCTCCTCAAGCACCGACGAAATCTCTGACAGTGCCACATCATCCTGCCTGTAGTAATTGCTGGTATAGAGTTTAAACGCAACAGCAAGCATAGCAATCAGCGCCAACAGCGCCACAAACATATGCAATATAATACTTCTTATCTTGTTTTTCTTTTCCAGAGACATTCCCATTTTACTCACTGAGCGCCTTATCCATTAACTTTATCAGCTCAAGAGCACTGATAAAATCCAATTTTTCATTCTTTTCCTGATAAATCACATGTCCCTGCCAGGTGGCATCCTGCCTGAAAGCAACCTGGATAACAAAGGTCCCAAGCTTGCCCTTCTTGTTCTGAACATTGCGGACACCGTTCTGTTCCGAAATGATCTCTATCGGAAGCTTGTCAGAATGTGGTTTTTTCTTGTAGCCCACACTATCATCCCGAGAGCTCTTTTTAAAAACTCTGGGCGCTAAGCCTCTCTGCGGGAAATCCCACTCATCCATCAGATCATCGGCCTTGGAAACAAAGTCCATCATACCATTAAAAGGTATAGGATCGTCTGCATACTGATGATAAATTAATCCCTGATAATCTGCATCATTATTACTGTCAACACAGACACAGATCAGGTTTCTTGCAAAAAGCATCTGCCTGGATTCGCTCATGTCCTCTAATATCATTCCTTTTCTATATAATTGAATAACCACGTATAATTATAACCCCATTGCTTTCTAAAAGAAAGAAGCCGCATGATTTGACTCACACAGCTTCTCGCGATAAGAGAAAACTTCCGGCTGGGAATGCCAGTTGTTTCTTTTTAAGTTGGATGGTGAAAAGAATACCTTGCTTATCAGCCAATTCTCATCTGCTCGTCAGAATCCACAGCAGAGGTCTTTGCGCCTAAAGCCTCGTCCATTAGTTTTATCAGCTCAAGTGCGCTTCTAAAGTACGTGGTGGTCTCCCCGTCGGCCCACACGACTTTACCTTGCCATGTCCCCTTCTGACAGTCGTCTATCTTGACTACGAAGGTACCTTTTTTCTTTCTCCTTGGGTCAATATAACTACTCATACTCTCTTCCTCATGATCTACAGGAGCTCTCCTCTTATGATATGTATCAGTTAGGATCTCTCCCTTTGATATCCATATAATACACTTTGACCCATCATACCAATAATCATATCTATATTTCGTTTTGTATTTTTTTGTTAAAAAAATGTAACAAAAATGAATACAATATAAAGTAAACGTTTAACCCCGCATGGTTACAGCAGTTCCATAAGTCCCTTTATTCCCTTGGTCTCGTAGATCATCCTGTAAAAAGACACTTCATCTTTAATTATCAGATCGATCTGGCGCATTCCAAGAAGCTCCACAGGTGCCTTGTCGTCGGTCATAATGTTGTTTCCGTGCATGTAGCTAACGCTTGTATCCATGACCTTTTTCATCATTCCCGCAAGGAGCTCGTTCTCCTCCATGGCCGCATTGCTGCTGAGTCTCACCATGAAATCATCAGAGCTTGTGGCAAAGAGTTCCTTGTTTGTCGCACCGGGAACATCAACCACCACAACGTTTTCAAAAACATATCCGATAGTATCAGCCAGATATGTGTTGATGCTGGGCTTAACATCAGCCGAGGCCACCTCAGCGTCAGCGCCGCCAAAGCCCTCATCACTGTACATATTCATATTTACAACCATGACACCACCGGGCGCCAGATGCTCTTTTACCATAGTAAAGAACTCAACTGATGACATCTGGAAAGGTATCGTGATGTCCTGATAAGCATCCACCATGATCACGTCGTAAAGCGCGTCGATTGCTGCAAGATAGGCCCTTCCATCATAGGTTGTAACCTTGGCGTCCTCAGGAAGCTCAAAGTACTGATGAGCCAGATCCGTGATCTTATCGTCGATCTCAACACCCTCAACATTCACGTTGTCAAAATATCTTGAGAGCTGTGTCGCATAAGTCCCGGAGCCCATTCCCAGTATCAGGACCTCCAGATCCTCTCCGGCAGCCTCCTTCTCTTTTACCCCTGCCATGTAAGGCGCAGCAAGAGCGTAGTCGTAGTACATTCCTGTGAGAGCGCCGTTCTTGATGAGGATAGACTGCACTCCGAAGAGCACGTTGGTCGAGAGGATCACGCTGTTGTCCGTCTCCTTGACCTGCAGGTAGTTGTAAACCGATTCACCCTCATAGGTAAGGTTCTTTTCCCAGAACGCGAAGCTGGTGCTGTGGCCGAAGACGATGCACAGGACAAAGACAAGGCTGCCAGCCACTATCCTTTTCATATCATCCCCGGCTTTGGATTTTTTTCCCTCAGGGTCCTCACTTTTCTTAGAAAGGAAATACACAATGCAAAGAGCCAGCAAAATTCCGGCAAAGATAAGGAACGTCACGGAAGTGCCCACCGCAGGAATCGTAACGAAGGTCGGCACGAAGGTTCCGATGATACTACCTATTGTATTGAAGGCGCCCAGTGTTCCGATGATCCTGCCGTTGTCCTCCAGGGAATCCGTGGTGTACTTGGCAAGGCTCGGGGTTACGGTTCCCAGCAAAAAGAGCGGGAAGACGAACACCACCATACAGGCTGCAAATGCAGCTATCACGAGGAAGTTACTGTTGACCGCAAAGATGATAACCGCGGAGATCGCAAGAATGATGTACTTGCCCACAACAGGAATAAGGCCGATCCAAAGGGCCGCAATCAGGATCCTGCGATAGAGCTTGTCGGGATCCGGGTCCTTGTCAGCCATCCTTCCGCCGTAGATGTTTCCCAGCGCCATGGCTATCATGATGGTTCCGATGATGATGGTCCACACGATCTGGGAGGAACTAAAATAAGGAGCCAGGAGCCTGCTGGCCCCCAGCTCCACTGCCATCACTGACATTCCCGCAAAGAATTCAGTCAGGTATAAAAAGAGCTTGTTCTCTAAAATCTTTCTGTTACTCAAGGCGATTCACACTCCAATTCTTACATATATAATGTCGTTCTCAGGACTACTTTTCGTCCGCAATCCCACATCAAGAATTCTACCTCAATCGCCCATAATTACGCAATAACTTCCGCTATCGCATCCTTTAAATTTTCAGGAATATCCAGTTCCTTAAGATAGGTCATTCTCTCGGCGCTCCCTAGTTCCTGCAGTTTGCGGTAGAGCCTCTCCTTCAGATCGTAGCTGATCTCGCACCTCTTAAGGAGTCTGTAGAGCTCGTCAAACCTCTCCATTCCGCAGAGTTTTACGTTCTCTATAGTCACTGTCATTCCTTTTTCTATGGCAAAAGACATCTCGGCTACCCTCGCCTGCCTTCTCACATCATCGTACTCGCATCCCGAAACTTCCTCTACGCCGCAGAGCACCAGCTTAACCTTTCTCTCGGTTGGCAGGAGCGCTGTGTTTCCGCTGGCAGGTGAAATCTCAACTGTGAGTTTTCCAGTCTCTGCATCATACTTCTGAGTGATCTTTGTCTTAACTCCGTCGCCGTCAAGATAAGCCTTGCTGATTCCGTCGTCCTCAAAGAGCTCGTACTCGCCATCAGCGCCAACGCCCAGCATCAGCTCGAGGCCAGCAGGAATCTCATCGATCCTTTGCTGTGAGTCTGATGCAAGAGTCACAATTCCACCTGCCTTTATAAGCACAGGAATGCTCTCGATAGGTCTGTACATGTTGCAAACCTCAGGTCCCTCGTAGACATTTCCGGTGAATATATCCACCCATCTTCCCTCAGGAACAAAGGCGTGAACGTGAGCCATCTGTAGCTCTTTGTTGTTCTTCTCTGTAATAGCAAAGGTGATCAGCTCGCTTCCAAAGCTATAACCGTTTCTTGAGCTGTAGGCAGCATCAAGATCCGGGCTGTCATAATACAGAGGTCTTATAATAGGAATATCCTTGCTCCATGCCCTGTAGTTCTCCGAATACAGATATGGAATCATCCTGTGTCTCAGCCTCATGAAGTCCCCGATTATTCCTCTCATGGGCTGTGGCAGGTTCCATGGTTCTTTAAAGAAGAACGGATTGCAGGAGCTGTGAAGTCTCATGATGGGTGAGAACACTCCGTACTGAACCCATCTGCAGGTTCTCTCCACATCCTCCTCGCCGTGCATATGGCCGCCAATGTCGTGGCTCCACCAGCCATATCCGATGTTTGATGCCGTAGCGGTAAAGAATGGCTGTACATCAAGGCTCTTCCAGGTTGCGTAAGCATCTCCGGAAAATCCTATTGGGTATCTGTGGCTTCCGATGCCGGCATATCTGGAGAAGATCATAGCTCTTTTGCCACGGCGAAGCTGATCTATGTAGTGGTAGTGGTTGAGGATCCACAAGGGATCTACACTGCCCTGTCTCGCCTTGGTGCCCTGCTGCCAGTCGATCCACCAGAAGTCAACGCCCTCGTCCTCGTAGGGGTGCATAACTTCCTCGAAGTAAGCATCCACAAACTTTGGATCCATGAGATCGAACGCTACAGGCTCTTCCTTTTCCATATCCACGCCCATGCGCTTTGCGACTCTTGTGTAACACTCCTCGAAAGCTCTTATGCCATCGGCAGGATGAAGATTTAATGTCACAGCTTTTCCCCGATTTTTAAGCTCCTTCAAAAACCTTCTGTAGTCCGGGAAGTATTCCTTGTTCCAGGTGTAGCCCGTCCAGCCCGTGCCGTATTTCTCGTCGATCTCGGTCAGGTGCCAGTCCATATCGATGACTGCAACTGTGATGGGAATCTGCTCCTCATCGAACTTGTCCATGAGGTCCAGATAGCTCTTTTCCGTGTACTTCTCGTACTTGCTCCACCAGTTGCCAAGGGCGTATCTGGGAATCATTGGAGTCTTGCCGCAAAGGTGATAGAAGTCCTTTAAACCTCCGTAGAAGTCCCTGCCATAGCCAAAGAAGTAGATATCTTCCTCAGGACATGTCCTGTCTTTGATCTCCTCACCCACCAGCTCGCAGCTGTTTCCGTCGTCAAACCATGCGTATCCCTCTTTTGAGAAAAGACCTTTTTCATATAGTACAATTCCGTCGGTCTCATCCAGGGTTCTGACTGTACCAAAGAGATTTCGGCCATTCTCCCCATAATTCCACTTTGTCTTTTCACTGAGAAGCTCAATGGAAAGGCCCTGGGGCGAAAATGCCTTCTTGTTGTAGGTTACCCGCAGCATGTCCGTTGCAAAGATGAGTTCGTCCTCTGTGTCCGAGATGATCTCAAACTCCACCTTGGGGAAGTTCCTGTTAAATACGGTCTGAGTTGCGTTGTCTGTAAAGTGTCCGTCCGGCTGATATTCAAGACGGAGCAGGCTATCCGTCAAGATGCTGATACGATAGCCCGCTCCCTGTATGATATTCTCCGTTGGACAAAGTGGTTCAAACTTAAATGTCTCCACGATGTCATTTTCCTCTTTCCTTATTACTAACTTAAATTACTTGTTTGCCTGATATGTGTTGTAAGCATCCTGCTGGATCTTGATGAAGTCGTTGTAGCCCATTGCCTCAAGAGTCTTGATGTAGCTATCCCACTGGTCGTTTACGCCGCCCTCAGTTACCCATGTTGCCTGGGAAGCTGTTACGTAAGCGTCAAGATCTGTGAACAGGGTTGCAAGGGTGTTGAGCTGATCTGTTGTATAACTTACGTTTGGATAAGCCTCTTTTGCATACTTGGCCATTTCCTTATCAAGAGCAAGCTTGGAAGCGTCGCCGTTCTCTGCTGCATATTTAACCCTGTCATTGAAGCCGTCCTCAACGTACTTGGGACCGAAGTCACGAAGTGATGAGATCCATGCAAAGGTATCTGCTGAGTTGCCATCCTTAGGCTCAAGAACAGTGTAGTTGCCTGCATCGTCCTTTGAAAGTGCTACGTCAAAAGAGCCATAGAAGTTCTGGATTGATGCGTCGTCGGTGTAGAACTTGTCAACCCATGCAAGAAGTGGACCAGGGTTAGTGCACTTGCTGGTTACAACGAACTCATATCTTGAGTAGTTCCAGTGCTCAGGATCAGATGAGATGTACTGGTTTCCGTCAGGACCTGCAAGGGCAGGAAGTGCTACGTACTGACCGGAGTTTGCGCCGAAGGTTGAATCAGCTGTCCATCCGGGAGCTGCGCCAACGATAGGTGTCTCGTTCATGAGCTTAGCATCGCGCATTGAAGAATCTTCTGTGAAGAGCTCAGGATCGATAAGCCCCTTTTCAAAGCACTCGTGCATCCACTCGATGCCGGCCTTGTAGCCGTCTGTTGTAGGAAGGTAAACGGGCTGGCCGTTCTGGATTGCCATCATGTATGTTCCGTCAGCGCCGATGGTTGTGCCAAATGGCAGGCAGAAGAACATAACTGAATCTGCGTAGCCCTGTCCGAATGGGATCTCGTCGTTAGGGTCGCCGTTGCCGTTGGCATCCTTTTCCTTGAAAGCTACGAGGCAGTCCTCGAACTCCTTGTAGGTTGTAGGAACTGAAAGGCCAAGGTTATCAAGCCAGGTCTTGTTGATGAACATCTGGTTTGCAACGATAGGTCTGCAGGGTTTCTTGGATGGAAGGCCGTAGATGTGTCCGTCTGCTGATGTTGCAAGAGCCTTCATTGTAGGGTCTTTCTCCATGATTGCCTTGAAGTTGGGCATGTACTGGTCGATGTACTCATCCAGTGCGATGAAAGATCCTGTGTTTGTCAGAACGTCTGACTCTGAGAAACAGATTGAACCCATAAATGCATCCGGAAGATCTCCGCCGGCAAGAAGAACTGCCTTCTTGTCAGCCCAGTCTGAGTTGAGGATTGTGTCCCATGTAAGGCCAATTCCTGCCTCCTGTGCTGCTTTATCAGGGAAACCTGTGTGATAGTCCTCACCCCAGTCTGCCCATCTTACGGTTGCAACTTTGTAGCTGTCTGCTGCATTAGCTGCTCCTGCTGTTGCGGTTGAGGCTGTAGGTGTAGCCCCGTCGCTAACTGTGGTTGTCTCGGTTGCCGGTGCAGAACCACATGCTGTGAGTGATACTGCCATTGCCAGTGCGCCTGCCAATAAACCAAACTTTCTCGTCATTTTAACTCTCTCCTTCTCATTACTATAATTTTATACTATTTATCCCTTCACTGCTCCTATCATGACGCCCTGATTGAAATATTTCTGCAGGAACGGGTACAGCATCATAATAGGCAGTGTAGAAATCACGATTGAACCATACTTCATCATGTCAGAGAGCTGCCGAAGCTCCTGAGCCATGGTACCGGTTGCAGCTCCCAGGAGGGATTCGTTGGCAATAAGTATCCTTCGAAGCAGAAGCTGCAATGGTATCAGGTTTTCATTCTGAAGGTAAATAAGGGCATTAAACCAGGAGTTCCAGTGTCCTACCGCAGTCCACAGACCCACAACAGCGATGACCGCTTTTGACAAGGGCACTGCGAACTGGAAGAAATATCTCATAGTGGTGCAGCCGTCAATCTGCGCCGCCTCCCACAGTGACTCCGGCAGGGAATTCTGAAAAAATGTCCTGGCCACAATGATGTTGTAAGTGGATACCGCAAAGGGCAGAACCATTACCAGAAAGCTGTCAAGGAGTCCGAACTGTTTGACAACAAGGTAGGTAGGGATTAGACCTCCGCTTACAAACATAGGAATAATGTAGAAAATGTTTATCCATTTCCTTCCGGGCAGATCCTTTCTGCTCATGGCGTAGCCGGCGGTGATATTGACGATCAGAGCAACCGCAGTGCCGACTATCGTGTATATAATGGTATTCAAATAGCTCTTCCAGATCTGACTCTGCTCAAAAAGCTTTTGGTACCCCCTTACATCTACTGTCTTTGGCCAGATCCAGACTTTGCCGCTGGCCACATCCGCCGGGCTGCTAAAGGACGCGATTATTACGAACCACAGCGGGTACAAAACTGCAATTATCATCAGGACTGCGATCACGTGGAATATGATGTTTACCACGGTGTCCTGGGAAAATCTCTTTTTACTGATCATCTCTTCTCTCCTCTAATAACGCTAGTTTATTATCTGACTAAGTCCGGTCGGATGCGGATACCGTAACCGACCAAAATACGGTCGCTAACGGTAACCAGCTCCTAACTCTTAATTAGAACAAACTGCTCTCTGTCAGCTTCCTGGACATAAGGTTTACCAGCAAAAGAACTATGACGTTCACCACTGTATTGAACAAACCTATGGCTGTTGATAAGCTGTACTGCATGCTCTGCATACCCATCTTGTAAACGTAGGTTGAGATTATCTCGCTGCTTAAGATGTTCTGCACGTTCTGCAGCAAAAAGACCTTTTCGAAGCCGATACCTAAGATGCTGCCGGCACGGAGGATCAAAAGAACCATGGCTGTTGGCAGGATCATCGGGATGTCGATGTACCTTATCTTCTGCAGTGTGCTGGCTCCGTCCACTGTTGCTGCCTCGTAGTAGGTGGGATCGATGCCTGCAAGGGCTGCCAGGTAGATGATCGAATCCCAGCCAAGGTGCTGCCAGATATCACTCCACACGTATACGTGCTTGAAGCCTGAAGCGCTGGCCATAAGGTTTGGAAACTCGGTTCCAAGGAGCCTTGCTATGTTGGCGAACAGTCCGCTTGAGGGTGATAAGAAGATCAGGATGAGACCGCACATAACCATCGTTGAGATGAAGTGGGGAAGGTAGGTGATTACCTGAAATACCTTCTTGAACATCTTGGTCTTCATCTGATTGCACATCAGCGCCAGAAGTATCGGGAGCGGGAAGCCTACCAGAATGCTGTAAAGGCTGAGCACCAGTGTGTTCTTTATGGTGACTCCGAACTGATATGACCTGAAGTACTGCATGAAGTTTTTAAAGCCTACAAACTTGCTGCCTGCAATGCCAAGCGCCGGTGAGTAGTCCTGGAAGGCTATCACGATACCTATCATTGGAAGGTAGGCGAAGCAGAAAAGCAGCACTGCCGAGGGCAGAAGTAACAGATACAGTTGGTAATGCTTTTTTATGTTTTTTAGTAACTTGTTGTTCATTGCTGTTCTCCTTTTGTTTATGAATTGATAATAGATTTTTTAGATTTGTAAAAATAGCACATTTAAGTTCTACCCATAGCACTTTTTTGACTTAGTGCTTAAAACCTATAGCCTGCAAAATTTCTTTTCTATATAATGAAGTCATGAGAAATAAGGGAAGAACGCGGTCGTATCCTGTGGTTCAGGTGCTGACGAAAACTCTTTATCTGGCGATTCCGGTGGCGATACTTTTTATAGTGGTGAGCTGGTTTTCGTTTTCGGAGATAAGGAAGCAGAACAACCTGGCGGTGGAGAATGCCGTAAACATCTATCAAACTGAATTAGAGCACAGGCTCATGGCGATACAGCATTTCGTGCAGTGGACTGTGGTGCATGACCCGATACTTGATTCCTTTGCGCCGGATAAGCATATGGGGGATTTCAGAAAGGCCAGCAATGACTTAAGGCTCAGGGTCAGTGATATGCAGTATTCCACGGGTAGTGAGTATCAGTATTTCTTTTACTGGGATCAGGGAGATGTCTTTTTCAATGCCTCTGAGATAAAGGTGGACTACGATACTTATAAGGAGATCAGGGAAAAGATAACGTCGGATGTGGGCACTGAATACAACTGGGTGCCATGTAGATTTGGCGATACTACTTTTCTTTATTACAGTATCACTTACATGCACAGGACGTTTTCGTGTCTGGTTTCCATGGAGGATATGCTTGCTCCGCTCTCTACCATGAATCTTGGTGAGTATGGTTCGATCGAGGTTATGAGTCCTTCGGGAGAGATGTTCTATAAGAGTAGCGAGGGACCTTCGGGAATAAATAAGTACTATTACAACAGGCAGCTATTTCCGGGGAGTGCTTCGAATCTGCCATTTAGTCTTTGTATTGAATCCAGGGTATTGGGCGATTATGGAAGGCTCTTTTTACTGCAGTTCGTGATCTTCCTGGCGGCGCTGATGCTGAGCTTTATTATGGGCGGGTATATTCTGGTAAGTTACAAGAAAGTGATATTACCCATAAAGCTCTTTTCCCAGAGCCTGTCCAGGATGGATTCGGTGTCTGAGGGTGAGGGGCTGGTGCTGACGGACAGTAAGATCCAGGAGCTGAATCAGATCAATGATCAGTTCAAGAATCTGATCCATGAGATCACGAGGCTGCGTATTGATATTTATGAGGCGGAGCTGGATAAGAATAAGTTCATGATCGGATTTTTGCAGCAGCAGATTAAGCCGCACTTTTATCTGAACTGTCTGACGACGGTGGATTCGATGGTGAGTCTGGGGGATATTGATGCGGCGAAGAAGATGCTGATGTTTACGTCGAAGTATTTCAGGTATCTTTTCCAGGTGAACAAGAATTTTGTGCCGCTGATCAATGAGCTGACGCATATTGAGGATTATTTGTCGATTCAGAATATGAGGTTGTCGGAGTGTATTGGGTATCAGGTGGAGGTGCCGCAGGAGTGTTATCAGTTGGATGTTCCACCGCTGCTGCTGATTACGTTTGTGGAGAATTCGGTGAAGCATGCGACGCCGGATGAGGGTGAGAATCTGGAGATAAAGGTTTCGTGTGGACTAGTTTCGGCAGGGACTGGTGCGTTGGCTGATGGTCTGGTTAGTGCGGCTGGTGACCGGGCTAGTGATGAGGTTAGTGGCGGAGCTGGTGACGGGGCTGGTGGTCTGGTTGTTGACGGGATGACTTCTGATTCCGCAGATATGCTGGAGATCACGATATGTGACAACGGTCAGGGATTTGAAGATGAGGTTCTGGCTGGAATTTCGGCGGGCGAGAGCTTGTCGGAGGATGGAAATCATATTGGTATAACCAACTGTATCAGGAGATTGCAGCTTCTTTATGGCGATTCATTTGAGCTTGTGGCAGATAATGTTGAGCCGCATGGGGCGAGGGTTAAGTTGAGGCTACCGGTTTCGCATTGATTTTGTTAAAGGAATAAATGGATGAACATTCTACTTGTGGATGATGACCGCTTTGTAATTGCGGCGTTAGAAAAGAATATTGACTGGAAGAGTCTTGGGATAACCAATGTGTTTACTGCCTTTGATATCAAAAAGGCTCAGGAGATCATGAGTCAGCACAGGGTGGATCTGCTACTTAGTGACATTGATATGCCACATGGGAGTGGACTTGATCTGTTGGGGATCTTGAGGGAGCAGGGAAATAGCATTCCGGCTATATTCCTAACGAACTATGCGGATTTCTCGTATGCACGGAGGGCGCTGGAGCTTAGGACTTTCCACTACTTCTTAAAACCGATTGATTATCCTGAGCTTACCAAGATCATTAAACAGGCGCTGCTTGAGGTGTCGGATGAAGTTGAAGACAACTCTGGGGCTATTTCAAAACTATGGTGCGATTATTTGATTGACAGGCGCATTACCCATAAAGCTTTTTTGTCAGATATGCAAAGACTTCGCGCAAAGGAAGATGGTCAGCTTTCTTATGTAACTTGCTTTATCCAGTTTGTTGAGGATATGCCGGGAACGGATCGCGGGCAGATGGCTGGCAGGATCAGAGCTATGATGGAATCGATCTTTGGGTCAGACTTTTCAGAAGCTGGGGTTCTGATTCCGTATCAGGCGGAGGATTTTCTTTTACTTGGGCTAATTCCGGTTAGTGGCGATGATGGTTTAAACCAGAGACTTCGTCCATTGTTTAGCGAGTTTTACTATACACTCACAGAAGAATATCATACTAAGCTAAGACTCTTTATCAGTTCAGAGAAGAAGTCTGGCGATATTCCGGATGTCCTGGACAGTCTTGTCAACATGAGGTCGATGCCTTTTGATGAGAATAACGGAATCATCTATATTGATGAAACCTCGGTTACAACGCTACTGCAGTATGTGGATGCGCACTTTACTGAAGATATGAGCAGGGAGCATTTGTCTGAGCTGTTCTATTTTGCACCGGATTATATTACAAAGATCTTCAGGAAAGAGACTGGAATGAGCTTTAAGAATTATATCATCGAGAAGCGCCTGGATCTGGCCAAGAAGATGCTGCTTAAGACGGATGATTCCATCAGAGATATCTCGCTTAAAGTTGGGTATGATAACTATTCGTACTTTACGAGACTCTTTAAAAAGAGTTTCGGGGTGACTCCCGTAGAATTTAGAGGAGAACGCCCCGAATAAGTTTCGTTTTTTGTTTTCTTATTTTGTGATTATTGTTATGGGCATGTCGTGGTATTCTCCGGTAAGTGAGAAGTCCTCTGATATGCCCTGTGTTATGCAGATTTCTTTTTCCTGTGTGATGAAGATGGCTTCGAAGTCGTCTGATTCTTTGTAGTGTTCTATGGCTTCATCAAGCCCCTTTACAAAGAGTGCTGTTGAAAGACCGTCACATAAAAGTCCATCTTTTCCAATTATTGTCACAGACGCAAGTCCCTTGTCTGCAGGTTTCCCAGTCTTAGGATCAAGAATATGCCAGTATGTCTTACCATTTTCCTCGAAGTATCTCTCATATCCGCCTGACGTAATTATGGCCACATCATCCGCTGCCATCACTCCGATTATTCCAGACACGCTATCCTCAAACGGACTCTTTATAGCAACCTGCCACTTCGCTCCGTTTGGTTTAGCTCCGATACACTGCACATTTCCACCAAGGTTAATGAGAGCATGTGTAACTCCCTTCTCCCTCAGCATATCCGCCACTGCAGTTCCGGTATATCCCTTAACCACACTCCCCAGATCAATCTGCATCCCATCTTCCAACTCCACTCTGAGACACTGGGGACAGTTCTCTTCGTCCAACTTTTCTGTTTCGCTATTCTGCTGACCTTCCTCACTACCACTTTCTTTCTGGGATTCAGAATCGTCCCCGGTGTCCCACTCGTCATCCCATATGCTTACTTTGCTGTAGTCTACGTTCTTTAGGAGTTCCTCAAGTTCTGCATCTGAAGGTACTCTATACTCCCCGGTTGTAAAGCCCCAGGTTTTAAGTACAGGATAGATGGAGATATCCAGGGCGCCATCAGTTCTTTCGCACACTTCGAGAGCTCTTTTCAGGATCAGTCCTGTCTCCGAGCTCAGCTCCCCTTCTCCTGCTGCATTCAGCTTTGCTATCTCGCTTTCCGGATCAGTGACACTAAGAGCCTTTTCAAGACGCCTGATATATTCCTCTGCCTCAGGCGTGTAGTCCTCCTGCCCTGCAATCTGCAGCTCCATTATCGTATCCATGGAGAAAATGGTTGATATGTAAATCTTCTCAGGCAGGAAAGAACAACCGACTAAGGCAATTGCAGTCATAAGAGCTAAAAATGCTGAGATTGCTGTTGATTTTACTTTTATTTTACTTCTACCGTACATTTTCTAATTTGTTCTATAACCTTCATTTTATAAACGATTCCATTGTCGCTTAATAACGTATTATATCATCAATCCAGCGATTTTACTTCATTTTTCGCCATCATTGGTAGCCGATTACAGTACTTGATCCATGTTACATAATTTTTATCATCACAAAGTTCATTTATTAGAGGTTTTAGTAAGAAACGTTTTTTCGTTTCCCACTATTTTTTAATTTCAGGGGTGGTTGGAGTGCATTTAAACTCTTGATCTCCACGTCATGAATCCGTTTATGGCAAAAGACACGCCTCCTTTTACTCAATCCGCGGCAAAAATATGCATTAAATGCTATCTCTAGCAGTTCCATTACACAACGCCTCTTTTGCAATTCACTCCAAGTCATATCCTTTTTCAATTTTAGAGTGAACTCCAAAAAACAGTGCTTACCATTACGCCACTTATCACAAAATTAGAGTGAACAAATCTATGATTCCTGCCGGATACATACACTTTGTAAATGTAGAGTGCGTAGAGTGAGTCGTTTGTGAATTGCCATAACTCAAATGGAATGAAACACCTAATGCCTCCCCCGGTTGGTGACCAAAATGCAAAAAATTGGGACATTGAGAACCGTCCCCAATGTCCCAGTTATTTTAAATGATATCTTATAGCACTTCGTTGAGGCTTCCGGTGCGGTATCCCTGAAGGTCGAGGGATACATAGGAGAAGCCTATGGTACGCAGTTTTTGATTGATCTCATTTCGAAGATCAGGAGAAAGCATTCTTCCCATATCTTCGGGAAGAAGTTCGATCCTGGCGAGACAGATCGACGAATCCCGCGTGGCCTCATAGTCTTGAGCTTGCTCAGAGGAGTTATCGCTTTTATAGATTTTGTCTCCGGACTTCATGGAGGCGCTGCCGCTTTCATGAGCTCTGACTCTGAACTGCTTAAATCCTTTGTCCAGGAGAAACTGTTCAGCCTGCTCAACCATGGAGAGCTTCCTGGGAGTTATTCTTTCGCCGTAAGGGATTCTGCTGGCGAGGCAGGCAAAAGATGGTTTGGACCATGTAGGGAGCCCTGCTTCCTTTGACAAGTCTCGTATCTCCTGCTTGGTGAGGCCAGCTTCTCTTAAAGGACTCTTGATTCCCAGCTCTGCGATTGCTCTTAGGCCAGGTCTGTAGTCACCTTCGTCGTCAACGTTTGAGCCTTCGGCCACGACGCTAATTCCTTCTTTCTCAGCAGCATCAAGAAAGCCTTGAAAAAGAGCTCTCTTACATATGTAGCATCTGTCCTTTGGATTATCTGCGACTCCTGGTATAGAGAGCACATCTGTATCCAGCACGATATGTTTCACCTTGAGCGAAGCGCAGTACTCATCCGCCTCAGTGAATTCTCTTGCAGGCACAAAGCCTGACCTTGATGTAAGTGCCACAGCTCCGTCGCCCAGCGCCTGGCTGGCAGCATAGAGCAAAAAAGTTGAATCAACACCACCAGAAAATGCCACCGCCACTTTTCCATAGCCTTTTAGTATCTCTATTAAACTGTCGTATTTTTCCTTTAATTCAGTATTCATAGCAATATTATAAATGTAACCTCAAGGAAAAGATATATACGTTGTAATTTTCCTCTGTAAACTTTATAATTCAATAGACCCAGTTAACTGTAGTTATTCATGCAAAAGGTAACTCCAATGAACGAATCAGATGAGAGATACAGCACAGCAGAAGATGCGATTTTCGACTCATTCTTCCTACTGCTGAAAGAAAAAGAAATAGATAAGATCACCGTAGCCGACGTAGTAAAGAAAGCAGGCCTGGTCAGGAGCACCTTCTACAACCACTACGAGAACATCCCTGCTCTTGTGGATGCTGCTGAAGAAAAGACAATTGAGAACATATTCAGTCTCATGGAAAGCTTCCACCCCAAGGATGACAAAGCAATGTGCAAGTCCTTCTTCCTCGCCATCTGTAACTACACCAAAGAAAACCACTTTCTTGCAACTCTCCTCGAGAGTACAAGATCCGATGCCTTCTTTGAAAAGATGCTTATGATGTTCGACAGATATATGCGCCATGTAACGGATGATGAATCCTATCACATACAGGATAGAAAAAGTGCAACCTACTACATCGCATCTGCCATCGGCAGCACAATTGGTGTTCTACACAAGTGGTCATCATCAGGCTTTGATGCATCTGAAGATGAAGTAGCAGATATAATAGCACAAGTATTTATCACCGGTGTACTCCCTGGACTAAGTACCCACTAACAACAAATATGACGACCAAGCTCCACCCGGAGCCAGGTCGTCTTTCCTTATTTACGCAGGAACATCCTCCATCGCATACTGCCTCAAAATCTTCCTCGTCGTATTCCTCCTGAAAGGATTCTCCCTTATTATCAAATGCGCAATCCTCTTATAAGTAGGCTGCGCAGCATTGTACTCATCAAGAAGCTTCCACAGCTCCTTTTCCAGCTTCACATCATCCATCTTCTTTTTGGCAACAATGTCCTGATCAGGATATATCCTTGCCGTGAGTCCATTGCCTTCACCAGTTACCACAACTTCTTCAATAAGCGGATAGAGCGAAAGCTTATTCTCAATCTCCTCAGGCGAAATATTCTCACCGTTTGATAGAATGATCAGATTCTTAACTCGCCCGTTCACAAAAAGATATCCATCCTCATCCACATATCCCTTATCTCCGGTATGAAGCCATCCGTCCGCCAGAGCCTCAGCCGTCTCCTCAGGCATCTTGTAGTAGCCACTCATAACACTGGTGCTGTGAACCAGAATCTCTCCGTTTTCAACCTTGACCTCTGCATTCTTAAGAACCTTACCAACCGAGCCCGGCTTATGGAACGAAGGTGTATTAACACTGATGACCGGTGAGCACTCACTCATACCATATCCCTCATAGATGTTTACACCATACTCACGAAACTTATCTATATAGAAGGGATCAAGATGCGCTCCTCCTGCGAATACAGTTGTGAGATTTCCGCCAAACACTTTAGCTGCAACGAGCTTCTTTGGCAGTAACTTCGCTGCACTATTAAGCCTTCTATAAATGGTCTCGATCATCATCGGCACCATCAGCATGACATCCGGTTTAAAGAGCTGCATATTCTTTACCATATGCATGAAGGAATCGTTGATGCACACCGTAACTCCCAGCGAAAGACACTTTAGATAATCCATTACCAGACAGAAAGCATGATGTATCGGAAGAACGCTCAGCGTAACTTTTCCGGGACCTGCTTCATACTCAACAGACTCCACATTGCTGATAAGATTCTTGTGAGTCAGCATAACACCTTTGCTCTTTCCTGTAGTTCCGGAGGTAAAGATGATCATAGCCAGCTGATCACCGGTGTTTCCTATCACTTCCTCCGCCTGCTTTCCAAGATTTTTAAGCCCGGTCGTAGTAACAAGTCCAAGATCATTTCCTGCACCGCCCTGCTCCATCATATAAATCTTTTCCACCTGCGGACAATCATTTCTAATGCTCTCCACCAGTGATGCTTTGGCCTCATCAACGAAAACCGCCTTGGAATCCGACCTCACAATAAGCTCGGCAATCTCCTCATCAGGAAGCAGCGGATCTAGCAGTACTGCAGCATTATCCCCGGCAGTAATTCCGAAAAAAGTCTTGATCCAGGCCACACTGCTGTGCCCTACCACCGCAATATGAGTGTTGTGTAAGCCCTCAACGCCAAGACCTCTTCTGATGCCACCAGCCTCCTCCACAAGCTCTTTATAAGTAATCTGTCTCACCTCATCGCCAACCGGCCACTTGATCGCCGAAATACTTCCAAACTCCCTTTCAAAATGCTCAAGAAGCTCCCTGATACTTTCCATACACCTCACCTCTTTCACGCACTCTTCTGACCACCCTCGATCAGCGCCAGAGCCTCACCTATAGTTGTCACATTCCCGATGTTGTCCATGTTCAGCTCCACATCAAAGTTATCCTCCAGATCCCCAAGAAGTGACATGAAGTCAAATGAACTCAAACCTAAATCCTCCAAAAACCTCATATCATCCTTCATATCCTTTGGCTCCACATCACAGTACTGCGCAAGAAATTCCTTAAACTTATTCTCCATTTTCATATTCTTTTCTCCTCTCATTTCTACATTTCTAAGGTCAATCATTTTCCCAATCAGTCATTTCCCCGATCAATCGTTTCCTTGATCAAACTCTTTCTAGATCAATAATTTTCCCAATCAAGCCTTTTCCTACTCAAACACTCTCAATAATCTCACCAATCGTCGCATCATCCCTCATAATGCCCACAAACACAATCCTCATCATATAATAGTAAAAGAGCTCTATGTCCTTCTCCGACAGCGCCGCCGTCTGATAATGGTACGAGAAGTTAAGTCCCCCATCTTCCGTATGCGTGATGGTAAGATACACCTTCTTCGTCGCCGCACCATTAGCAAACCATTTAAAATACATCGGCACTCCATCCAGATCCATACTCTCCGAACTCATCTGCAAAGGCTGGTAAGTCAGATAGCAGCTCTCATAGGTCGTACCCTCCGGCGTTCCAAACCTCTCTTTCATGGCCTTCTTGATCAGCTCCGGGTCGTAGTTGCTGTGCAGGTAATTGCTGTTCTGCACATTCTGAATCTCCATCGCCGCATCCAAAAAGCTCACATCCGGTCCGATTATCGTCCTGCACGGGAACATGATCGTTCTGCTTCCTCCCGATGTCCACTCATCATGCGTCGCCCTCCTTGCAATAAAGCTCTCAATCGTGATATCCTCCTGACCATCGCACACCTTAGACAGATACGTCCTCATCGTCAGCAGCATCAGATTGTTAAAAGATATCTTTCTGTCCCTGCAGTAATTCATCAACCTCTCCGTCGGCTCTTTTTCCAAAACGTAATCCTTAACCGTTACGAATAGATTCTCCTTTTCGAAATCTGCACTGCGAAGCTTTGGATTTCCATGAGCCTTCCTTGATGCTTCCAGGACCGCGTTACCCTGAATATCTGAATACAGCGGCTCACCATATTTCTCAAGAAGCCCTTCCCAGTAATTCTTATCCTTCTCAAACCTCTTTGCGCCGCTTGCCTTTGTAAGATCCTGCACCAGCACCTTTTCAAAATTCGCCAGCTCGTCCGGATAAGACTTTCCATATTTGTAATGTGCATAAAGCGTCATTATGTCTTTTACCATAACCGCTATTCCACAGGAATCGATAAGCCTGTGATCAAGATGAACAAAATATCCGTTGAAGCCATCAGGTAATCTCACCATCAGGAACTGATACATCGGAATATCCGCCCCATCGAAGGTCTCATACGCTATCTGCTGCATTACTGATTCCGCCTCGGCAAAAGACATCTCGGACAGATTCAGTATCTTGATATCTTTCAAAACCTTCCGCTTAAAATACTGCATGATCTGTCCGTTTTCATCGGGCTTGGTAAAACGAAGGTTAAGACAGCCATATCGTTTAGTCTCTTCATTAATACATTTGTTAAGGAGTTTAAAATCAAGATCAAGCTTCACGGCAGCTACAATGCTGACTCCGGAAACCTGCTGAGTGTGATACTGCCTTATCCACTGATAGTGCATATTCTGGGCAGCTGTTAAAGGATATAAAGTCTCCATACCTTTCCTCCTCCCTCTCTCTTCTGGTCGCTTACTTTAACTGAATGCTAAATTAGCACAAGAAAATAAGGCAGGGAATAGGTCTTTTGACTTAACAGACACATAAACAAAAAATGACCGCGACATATCGAACAGATTCTACAAAAGTGTAGTATAAAACGTCCGATATGCCGCAGTCATTGCATCAGGAGATTTCTATTTATTTTGCTGCTGCAAAGCCTTTCTCAAGGTCTGCAATGATATCATCAATGTGCTCAGTTCCGATAGAAAGCCTGATCGTGCTCTGGGTGATTCCCTGATCTGCCAGCTCCTCATCGTTAAGCTGTGAGTGAGTTGTGGTAGCTGGATGGATCACGAGACTCTTAACATCTGCCACGTTGGCAAGAAGTGAGAAGATTTCAAGGTTATCGATAAACTTCCATGCTGCCTCTTTTCCGCCCTTGATCTCAAATGTAAAGATTGAAGCTCCGCCATTAGGGAAGTACTTCTCGTAAAGTGCGTGGTCAGGATGATCAGGAAGCGATGGATGATTAACCTTCTCAACCTGAGGGTGCTTTGAAAGGAACTCCACAACCTTCCTGGTATTCTCCGCATGTCTGTCGAGACGAAGGGACAGTGTCTCAACGCCCTGCAGAAGCAGGAATGCATTAAATGGTGAGAGTGTTGCACCAGTATCCCTAAGAAGGATAGCTCTGATATATGTAACAAAAGCAGCGGGGCCTACAACATCGTAGAATGAAACGCCGTGGTAGCTTGGGTTAGGAGCTGCGATCTGAGGATAGTTGCCGCTCTCCTTCCAGTTGAACTTGCCGGCTTCAACGATGATTCCGCCAAGGGTTGTTCCGTGGCCGCCGATGAACTTAGTTGCTGAGTGAACAACAATGTCAGCACCGTGCTCGATTGGTCTGATGAGATAAGGGGTTCCAAAGGTATTGTCGATTACGAGCGGAAGTCCGTGCTTGTGGGCTATCTCAGCGATTGCATCGATATCCGGAATGTCACTGTTAGGATTTCCCAGGGTCTCAAGATAGATGGCTCTTGTGTTGTCCTTGATAGCTCCCTCAACCTCTGCAAGGTTATGAGCGTCAACGAAGGTTGTTGTCACACCGTACTGAGGAAGTGTGTGAGCCAGAAGGTTATAGCTGCCACCGTAGATGGTCTTCTGAGCAACGATGTGTCCACCGTTTGCAGCCAGTGCCTGAATGGTATAAGTAATTGCTGCTGCGCCGGATGCAACTGCCAGTGCTGCGCTTCCACCCTCGAGAGCGGCAATTCTCTTTTCCAAAACATCCTGAGTTGAATTTGTAAGTCTTCCGTAGATATTTCCCGCATCAGCCAGTCCGAATCTGTCGGCTGCATGCTGCGAATTTCTAAATACGTATGAAGTGGTCTGATAAATCGGAACTGCTCTTGCATCTGTTGCCGGATCAGGCTGTTCCTGTCCTACATGTAACTGAAGTGTCTCAAACTTGTAATTGCTCATATCTTTTCTCCTCCTGATGTATTTATTTAAATGATCTAACCTTGTTCGAACTTGTTAATATCATTTTATGTACATCCCCCTCATCTGTAAAAGACATAAAGCTTATCGGCAGAGATAAGTAAATCTGTTCAGCTTATCTTTTTGTACATATGGTTGCCCAGCATCTGAATCAGCTGAACGAAGGCGATAAGGATGATGGAGCAGACGATAAGGTAATCGGTCTTGTATTGCTGATATCCGTATCTGATGGCGATATCACCGACGCCGCCACCACCGACGGTTCCTGCCATTGCTGAGTATCCCACGAGGGAAATAATAAGGAGAACTATTCCGTTGAGCATCCTGGGAATAGACTCTTTTACATAAACTCTCATAAGGATCTGGAAATTGGAAGCGCCAAAGGACCTGGCAGCCTCGATAACGCCCGGGTTAGTCTCGCGAAGAGAGGTTTCAAAAACCCTGGCAATATATGGAATTGCTGAAACAGTAAGCGGCACGATGGACGCTGTTGTTCCGATGGATTTGCCCACCACCATTCTGGTAAAGGGGATCAGGATAACCAGAAGAATGATGAAAGGAAAGCTTCTGAAAACATTCACGATAAAGCTAAGCACCTCATAGACAATCTTGTTGGGCTTAAGTCCGTCAGGGGCTGTAAGTGTTAAAACAACTGCGGGAAAGAACCCGAGTATTACTGAAAAAAGTGTTGACCAGAACACCATGTAAAGTGTCTGCCAAAAGGCTTTAAGTACGATCGATGTCATACCGGCATTTGATAAAACTCCAGACATATGTTAAATCCTCCAAAAATCTTTACTTATTTATAACTTCCCAGGTAACGTCCTTGGAATCCAGGAAAGCACAGGCCTTCTCAAGGTCTTTTTCCTCCATGTTAAGAACCAGGCTTCCGTAAACGTCTTCCCTGAAGTCCTCAAGCTTTGCCCAGCAGATGTTGAAGTCTGTGTGAAGCTCCTGAGCCATCTGGGTGACGATAGGTCTCTGATTGCCTTCGCCGAAGAAAAAGAGCTTTAAGTTGACGCCGGTACTTGGAAGCTTGTCACTCTCTTCCCTGAGGAAGTCTCTGATCTCGCGCTCCTTGGGCCATACGAAGAGCTGCTCAGGCTTGCCGACTGCAAGAACTTTGCCCTCGCTAAGAAATGCAACTCTCTGGCAGATCTGTTTAACAACTTCCATCTGGTGAGTAACCACTACGATGGTGATTCCCATTTCTCTATTAATCTCTTGCAAAAGAGCTAAGATACCCTTTGTAATCTCCGGATCAAGCGCACTTGTTGCCTCATCGCAAAGAAGGATTTCAGGATCCAGAACCAATGCTCTTGCTATGGCAACTCTCTGCTTCTGTCCGCCGGAGAGCTCCCTTGGTTTTTGATGGATCTTGTCCTCAAGGCCTACGAGCTTGATCAGCTTCATGATTTTCTCTTTTGACTCAGGTGTGTTGGTGGGAATTCCCCAGAATTTCATGGGAAGTGCCACGTTCTGATATACATCAAGTCTCTCCAGCAGATTAAAGCCCTGGAAGATCATGCCCATTCTCTTTTGAAGGGTCCTCAGGAGCTTTTTATCCTGCAAATCCACCAGCATTCCATCCACGTTGATCATGCCTTCATCATATGACTCAAGGCCGTTGATGCATCTAAGCAGCGTGGACTTACCTGCTCCGGATTGTCCGATGATTCCGAAGATCTCTCCTTTTTCGATTTCAAGGGAGATGTCCTTCAGGACTTCTGTTTTATTGAATGATTTTTGTACATTTTCAATTCTGATCATTTTCATGTTTTTCTAATTCCAATTCGCGTAAAATGTAGATTTTGTCTGTTACATAGACGTTTTATATTATGCCATCACTGCGCCCAAATATCAATAACCCGTGTTTTTCTCCACAATGGAAAACACGCGGCGAACAGGCCGCGTGTCTTCACTTTGGTAGGATTTATTATGTTATGGCAATATTATGGCATGCTCTAAAGCATCAAAATGATTACTGTGGATCGATGAAAGATGTAATTACAGCACCCTTGTAGGTGTCATCGATGTACTTCTGAACCTTCTCAGACTGAAGAGCCTTGATGAGAGCCTGGATCTTGGCTGAAGACTCGTTGCCCTGCTTAACTACAAGGAAGTTGGTTCTCTTAACTGTTGTCTCATCGTCGAAGGTCTCGATATCAAGTGCAGGATACTCTGCAGGAAGTCCTGACTCGAGAGCATAGTTACCATTGATTGTTGCAGCATCAAGATCCGGAAGTGAAAGTGGAAGGCTTGCTGCCTCAAGTGGTGTGATCACGTAGCCGTGAGGGTTTGCGTCCTTGTCGTTTGTGAGGGTGTCCTCTGTGTAGTTAGGATCTGTGCCGAAGTTGCCCTTTGAAACGAGAAGTCCCTTCTGAACAAGAAGGTCAAGTCCTCTTGCGCCATTGTCGGGATCGTTAGGAATACCGATTGCTGCGCCGTCAGGAAGCTCTGAAAGAGCTTTGTATTTCTGTGAGTAGATACCCATTGGCTCGATGTGTACGCCTGCAACTGCTGCCAGGTGAAGGCCTGCATCTGAGTTCTGCTGGTTCATGTAACCAAGTGTCTGGAAGTAGTTGGCGTCAAGCTCGCCCTGCTCAAGGGATGTGTTAGGAAGTACGTAGTCTGAGAAAACTACTGTCTCCAGCTCCCATCCGTCCTCTGCCAGAACCTCTTTTACGATGTTATCAAGGATCTCTGCGTGAGGAACAGGTGTTGCGCCTACTGTGATCTTCTTGTCGCCGTCATCTGCTGTAGCTGCGGGCTGTGCTGAATCGCCTGTGCTGGCTGGAGCTGTATCTCCGCAGCCTGTAAGCACTCCAAGTGCCAGAGTTCCTGCAAGTACGATACTTGCCAATACGTTCTTTTTCATAAACATTTTCCTCCTCATCACCGCTAATGATGCGGTTTTTCATTTGATTTACTATAATATACTCCCCTTTATGTACTTTGTGCAATAATCAGGGAATTATAGACACCGATAAATATTGCTTATAAGCTGATCAGTTTTCTTTATGTCTCTCAAGATTCTCCACAAAAGTCTTGCCCATGTCTGAAAGCTCCTGGCCTTTTCTGGTGATGTAGCCAAAGGTCAGCATCTCGTCTTCCTTGAGCTTTATTACATGAATATCAGAAGAAGTCTTAGCATCTCCTCCAAGCATTGCCGCGCCGACTGCATAGCCGTCAAGGCCAAGCATCAGCTCGATGGATGTGGCTCTTTCGTTGGTGCTGATAACCTTCTTATAATCATAGGTTGCCAGTGCCTCTTCTCTATAGTAGAAAGAGGTGTTGTCGCCCTGATCGAAAACCATGCATGGGTAGTCCTGAAGCTGCTCCAGGGAAAGCTCTTTTTCATTGGCCAGCGGATGGTTCTTGCTCAGATACACATAGGTATCACGAGAAAAGAGCTCGTGGAACTCCAGTGATGCGTCGGCAAAAATCTTCTTGAAGGTGTTCTTATTAAAATCAGAAAGTGCTATTACACCAACCTCACTTTTTAAGGTCTTAACATCCTCGATAACTTCACTGGTCTGGGTCTCGCGGATGGAGAACTGGTACTCGGGGAGATCATACTCTTTTACCGTATCGATGAATGCATCAACTGCGATAGTGTAATGCTGCATGGATACTGAGAATGTAGGGCGCTCGTTCTTGGAGTTCAAGTACTTGTCCTCGACCTTCTCAAACTGCTCCACAGCTGCTCTTGCGTAGGCAATAAAAGAAGCCCCCGCCGCTGTTGTGACAACACCGTTGTGGACTCTTTCAAATATCTGAATGCCAAGCTCGCTCTCGAGATCTCTGACAGCGCTGGAAAGGCCGGGCTGAGAGACGTAGAGTCTGTCGGCGGCTTTTCTCATTGAGCATTCTTCATCTATTGCAATTACGTATTTGAGCTGTAAGATGGTCATGATGAATTTCTCCCCAAACGATACTTTTCATCACATAATACCACAATACAATTTAACTTTAAAGTGGTAAAGTCAAAACCCTGTCAAGATCTGCGATCAGATCCTCTGCGCCTTCAATTCCCACCGACAATCTCAGCACTCTATCATTGATTCCGTTCTTTTTCAAAAGATCCTTTGGCACCTCTGCGTGGGTCTGTGTGATGGGGTAGGTGATCAGGGTCTCTGTGCCGCCGAGGCTCTCGGCGAAGTAGATCAGCTCTACGTTCCGGAGAATGTGTTCCACGAGCTCTTTTGACTCGACCTCAAATGTGAGCATTGCACCAAACCCACGAGCCTGTTTCTTCATTATCTTATAGCCGGGGTGCTCGGGAAGGCCCGGGTAGATGACCTTGGTGACATGGGGATTGCTCTTTAGGTACTCGGCAATCTTGATGGCGTTTTCCTGGGCTCTGTCCAGTCTCACGGACAAGGTCCTGATTCCGCGAAGGATCAGGAAGCTGTCAAAGGGCGAAAGACCTGCACCCGTGGTTTTATATATGTAGCGAAGGCGCTCATCGAGCTCTTTATCCTTAACAACCACAAAACCTCCGATGGTGTCGTGGTGGCCTCCAAGGAACTTGGTTCCGGAGTGGATCACGATATCCGCCCCCAGATCCAGCGGATTCTGAAAGTAGGGCGACAGGAAAGTGTTGTCCACGATCACCAGAGCGTCCCTCTTGTGGGCCTCTTCTGCCAGTTCTCTGATATCAGTAACATTCATCATGGGATTTGTGGGAGTTTCCAGGTACACCGCCTTGGTGTTGTTCTGGAAATTGAAGCGGTAATCCCCGCTGCTAAGGTCGCCTGTGGTGAAGGTCAGCCCATTCTTTTTCCCGATCTCGTTAAAGAGCCTTATGCTGCCCCCGTAGAGATCTGCGTCCACGATCAGGTGATCTCCCGGGGAAAAGAGCTCCATCACTGTTGCAATTGCAGCCATTCCGCTGGCAAAAGCCATGCAGTCTGTGCCGTGTTCCAGGGATGCGACAACATATTCAAGCTGCTGCCTTGTAGGGTTCTGCGCTCTTGTGTAGTCAAAGCCTGTGCTCTCCCCAAGCCCTCTGTGGGCGAAGGTCGCCGACTGATAAATCGGAAAACTTAGCGCTCCCCACTGATCCGCTATTCTTTTATCATTGAGCTGGCATATAGTCTCAACACTATATCCAGTGATTGTTGCACCACTCTCATTCCCCATACAGCTCTCTCCCTAAACTAAAACTATTTCAGCGCATCGTACAGCTGCTCCATAGCCTGCTCCAGAATCTTCCTCGGACAGGCAATATTCATCCTCTCAAACAGCGCTGTCTTTCTTCCAAAGATATCTCCTGAGTCAAGCCAGAGCTTTGCTTTATCAACAATTATCTTTTCAAGTTCCTTTGGATCCTTAGTCACTCCTGAAAAATCAAGCCAGATAAGATATGTTCCTTCAGGTTCAACAAGCTTAACCTGTGGCAGCTTTTCCCTTAGGAAGTTCCTGACATAGGCGAGATTCCCCTCCAGATAAACCAGAAGCTCATCAAGCCACTTTTCTCCCCTCATGTAAACCGAACCTGTGGCGGTCATTCCCAGAATGTTTGGCTGACTGTAGCCATTGGCCGCATTTTCTCTTCTAAATATCGAATTCACCTTGGCATTTGGAATTATGATGTTTGCCACCTGAAGTCCCGCCAGGTTAAAGGTCTTGCTGGCACTGGTTCCCACAATCAGCTTCTGATTATAAGTCTCACCCAATGTGATATATGGTGTGTGCTTATATCCCTTGTACACGAAATCCGAATGGATCTCATCCGCAAATACATATACATCGTGGGCTGCGCAGATATCAGCAATCTTCAAAAGCTCCTGCTTTGTCCATACCCTTCCCACCGGGTTGTGAGGGCTACACAAAAGGAACAGCTTAACATTGTTATCAATGATCTTTTTCTCAAAATCGGCAAAATCTATCTCATATCTGCCATACCTGTAAACTAGCTGGCTGTTGACCGCCTTTCTGCCATTGGCAATGATCGTGCCTTCGAATGGATAGTAGACAGGCTGCTGGATAAGCACCGCATCTCCGGGCTCTGTGAGCGCCCTGATGGCACAGGCTATTGCGTAGACTACGCCGGGTGTTACCACAATCCATTTGCTGTTTATATCAAAACCATGTCTTTTCTTGTACCAGTACTTTACAGTTCCGTAGTAGGTTTCCCCCGGATCTGTATATCCGAAAACGCCGTGATCAACGCGCTTTCTTAAATCCGAAAGAATCTCGTCGGGAAGCCTGAAATCCATATCGGCCACCCACATAGGAAGGAGATCATCTCTTCCCATCCTCTTCATTCCAAAATCCCACTTGATACTGTCGGTGTTTCTTCTCTCTACAATCGCGTCAAAGTTGTATTTTCCCATGCCAAAGCCCTCCATGCATATATAGTAACACGGAACGCCCGTTTTATGATGCCCGTATTATGAATGTTGCTCCACAGCGAATGAGCCATGGAGCAACCTGTGATGTATTATGAAAAAGAAACTTAATCTGCAAAAAGTGGTGTTGAAAGATATCTGTCGCCTGAGTCAGGAAGAAGAACCACAATGTTCTTACCCTTGTTTTCTTCTCTTGCTGCAACTATTGCAGCTGCCTTAAGGGCTGCGCCTGATGAGATACCAACCAGGATTCCCTCTGAAACCGCAAACTTCTTGCCCTCTGCAAAGGCATCATCGTTCTCGATGGCGATGACCTCGTCGTATACCTTGGTGTTGAGTGTATCAGGTACGAAACCTGCGCCGATTCCCTGGATCTTGTGAGGTCCCGCTGTTCCCTTTGAAAGTACAGGGCTGCTGGCGGGCTCAACTGCGATAACCTTGACGTTCGGGTTCTGCTCTTTTAAATACTCACCGACACCTGTAACTGTTCCGCCGGTTCCTACGCCTGCAACGAATATGTCAACCTTTCCGTCTGTCTGCTTCCAGATCTCAGGGCCTGTTGTTGCTTTATGAATTGCCGGGTTTGCAGGATTTACAAACTGTCCAAGGATTACAGCACCCTCGATCTCTTTTTCCAGCTCCTCTGCCTTCTCAATGGCGCCCTTCATTCCCTTAGCTCCTTCTGTAAGAACGATCTCTGCGCCGTAGGCCTTAAGAAGATTTCTTCTCTCAACACTCATGGTGTCAGGAAGAGTGAGTATTGCACGATACCCTTTAGCTGCAGCAACTGCTGCCAGGCCGATTCCTGTATTTCCACTTGTGGGCTCTATGATGGTTGCTCCGGGTTTAAGCTTGCCGCTCTTCTCTGCATCCTCGATCATGTTAAGTGCTACTCTGTCCTTAACTGATCCGGCCGGGTTTAAGTACTCAAGCTTAGCCAGGATAGTTGCGTTTGTCACGCCTGCCTTCTTGCTGTAATTGTTAAGCTGAAGGATAGGTGTTCCCCCAATAAGTTCAAGTGCGCTCTGTTTTATATCTGCCATGATGTTTTCCTCCGTATCAATTATTTTCTTTTGTTTTGATATATTGATACTAACATGGCAAAAGAGCTTTGAAAATTAAAGAAAGTTTATCGGCGGGTATAACGTCTGCTTATCTTACTGAACCACTTCCTTAACCAGTGTAAAGAGCTCCGGATCGTCATCGGTTGAGAATGCGCAGCCGGGTGCAAATACGATCTTACCTGTTGGATCCTCTTCCCTTATAGTGTTAAGTCTTTCTGTGAGTCTTGCTTTGATCTCATCCCTGGATCCGGCAAAGTCGTTGACCTGGTCGATTCCTGTGATGAGTATTCCGGAGAATACGCTTCTTGCGAGCTTTACGCTGGTGAGCTCATCGGCAGGAGCATCCTTAAGTACATTCTCCCAGTTGATGGCCTGAACAGGGTACTTTGCAAAGTCGTCAAAGTAAAGGTTAACATTTCCATGGATATGGAGCACATTAAACCAGGTCCTGTCCTTGATGTGATCAAAGAATCTCAGGTCATAATCAGTGTTGATCTCCTTGAACAGATCATGTCCGATGAGGTTTGAGTTTGCGTACTGGGAAGCATAGAATACGCCGGCAGCGCCTGCTTCAATATATGCATCAACAAGTCTTAAGTTGGTCTCAAGAAGAACCTCAAGAGCCTGATGAACTTCGTCTTTATACTCTGCAAGGAAGCCCAGAATCTCTGAAGCAGAGGTTGAGTGTGTCATTTCCTGCAACCATGTGATCGGATTGAACATGGTTGGGATTACAGGCTTTACGCCCTTATAGTGCTCAGCGACGCGCCTTACTACTTCTACTTCGCGCTTAAGAACCGGATTCTCTTTTGGATCAAGGGGCTTAAGCTTTGTAAGATCCTCATGGCTGGTGATAGGGTATTTGTGTACAATACCACCCCATGGCATGTTTGGATCTGCGCCGAAATCAACAACTGCGCCGTAAGCTTCGGGAATATGAAGGCCGTTGGGCATAACCTTTACAAAATCCCAGTCATATTTATCAGTAAGTCTTATTGTTTCATTGGTAAAGATCTCTACATCTCTGTCCTTTCCCGGTACATGAAACCATCCCGAGATCGGTGTTCTGTCTGTCTTTTCCCCATTAAGTAGTGCCTTTATTCTCTCTGTTCCGTTCATCTTCTGATCCTCCTTTATTTCATACTAAATCTGATATTCTGCTTCCTGTATATATCCTCTGCCATATCTGCACAGGAACTGCTTTGTTCGCTCCTCCCTGGGATTTTCAAAGAATTCGTCGGCTGTGTTTTCCTCCACTATGACGCCTCCCTCCATGAAAATCACCTTGTTTGCCACGTCATGGGCAAAACTAAGCTCGTGTGTTACAACTACCATGGTGACTCCATCACTTGCCAGCTGCTTCATAACTCCCAGAACTTCATCTATAAGCTCAGGATCCAGCGCTGATGTGGGTTCGTCAAATAAGATAACCTGCGGGTTAACAGCCAGTGCCCTTGCAATTCCGACTCTTTGCTGCTGTCCGCCTGATAGCTGTGATGGATAAAAATCGTAGCGCTCTGAAAGTCCAACCTTATCAAGAGCTTTCATTCCTATTTCTTTTGCTTCTTCTTTCTTAATTCCTTTGCCGTAGATCAGCGGCTCCGTGATGTTCTGCAGTGCTGTCTTATTTAGAAAGAGATTGTAGTTCTGATAGACAAAAGACATCTGACTGCGTAGTTTCTTTATCTCTTTTTTTCCAGCCCGGTTCAGATCGTAGACCTCTCCTCCGATGTCCAGAGTTCCGGCATCCGCCTTTTCAAGACATTCTATGCACCTTAGAAGCGTTGTTTTCCCTGATCCGCTGGGGCCAAGGACTGCAATAACGTCGCCCTGATTGATCTCTATATCAACGCCTTTTAAAATTTCATTGCTGTCAAAGCTCTTTTTAATCCCCTTAGCTTTTAGCATCTTACAGTCCTCCTTCCTGTCTGATATACGGTCATGTTCTTCTCAAGGAACTTGAAGATGGTCTCAATTATCAGACAAAGTACAATGTAGATAACCCAGATATCTGAATATGCTTCGATGTAGTCGTAGCCATATCCTGCGGCGATCTTGGCAACGCCCGTTATGTCTTTTATCGTCATCAGAAATACCAGTGACGTCTGCTTAAGCACTCCCGTTGCTGTGGTGCACAGATTCGGCAAGACCCTTGCCAGAGCCTGTGGGATAATGATCCTTGTGTATGCGCTCAAGGTCGACATTCCTGAAGTGTACGCCGCTTCAAGCTGCGCTGTTCCTACTGTTTCAAGGCCTGATCTGAAGATTTCCGTAAGACCAGCGGAAGTGTTTAGCACGAAGATTATGTATGCATATACTTCAGGATTTAAGTCGTAGATCCTGTATGTGCTTCCAATGCTGTCAAGGATGCTCTGAAATACACTGGGGAAGATGCTGTAAAGAAGCAGAATCTGTACTACCAGTGGTATTCCCCTGACAACTGAAAGGTATACGCCAATCACTGCTTTGACCCATTTTGGTCCGTGGAGCTTCAGAACTCCAAATAGAAATCCAAAGATAAGGGACAGCAGGTACGATATCAGGAAAATCCTCAGTGTTGTGGGTATCGCCTTTGCGCAAAGGATCATGGTGTCGAGGAAAAATTGTGTGTTGAATACCATCTGCTTTAATTCCTCCTTCCTTTGCCAACTGCGCCTTCAGCTCTTTTCAATGCCCATTCAAGTACAAGGACCAGTACCAGATAAAGCAGTGCTGCGCTTAAATATATCTCTCTTGATCTTGCGCCAAGGTTCATTGATACCATGAGATTAGCCTTGCCTATAAGATCAATGAAGCCGATAGTAAAGGCGTTTGAGCCTTCTTTTAAAAGAGATATCACTGTGTTGCCGATATTGGGAAGCGCAATGTAAGCGGTCTGAGGATATATGATCCGAAGGTGTGTGTGCCACCAGCCAAGGCCCGATGTGTAGGCTGCCTCGAACTGCCCCTTGGGCACCGCCTGATATGCACTTCTTATTGTCTCTGACAGGGATGCCGAGAAAAGAAGTGTCAGGCCGATTATTACGAACACGCCTCTTGGCCACTCATCCAGTGACTTCCCAAATACCTGCAGCGAAAACTTTGGAATTCCATAATATACAATGAACAGCATTACTATCGTGGGTGTACATCTCATGATGGTTGTGTAACCATTCGCCACTGCTCTGGATACGGGATTCTTTGACAGCTTGCCTGCCGCGATCAGCGATCCAAGGAGCAGTGCCAGTACGAATGATATTGCTGTTGCATAGATTGTGACGAATACGTATGGCAACAGTTGCGGTATGCTTTTTATTACTACGGATGCGTCAAATTCTCTCATAATCAATCCTTAAGGTATACTGTTGTGTCCTCTCCAAGGAACTTGATGAGAAGCTCACTAACCTTACCCTCATCCTTAAGCTCTGTGATGATCTTGTCGTATTCATCTGCTAAATCCTGCTGGCTCTTATTAAAGAGTGGCCATGTCTTTGTTGCTGCAAAGGTTGACCATGAGAGCTCGTCTGCAAGATTGTGATAAGGTCCATCTTCTGCTACTACGTTAGCGTCATATGATGACTTGATAACCAGCCATGCATCGTATCTGCCCTCTGCGATCCAGAGGATACCATCCTGAACTGTGAAGCTCTCGGACTCTTCGATTGTGATCTGGTTGTCGGGATTAGCGTTGTTGTAGTCCTGAACCAGTGCGTACTGTGCATCTGATGGAGAAATAGGAAGAAGCTTCTTTCCAAGAGTTGCGATATCGGAAAGGTCGTGTACCACTCCCTCATCCTCTTTTCTGATCAGAAGTCCTGAAGCGCTTGCGCCGAGGTTGTTCTTTGGATAGATGTACTTTTCAGCTCTTGCTGCGGTCCAGAAGCAGTTCTTTAAGCCCACATCATATTTGCCTGTCTCAACGCCTGTAAGGAGCTCTTCATCTGTTGTTCCGATGAACTCAAACTCGTAATCATCAAGTCTTTCATCGATGAGCTTGAAGATCTCAACGTCGTATCCGGTTGCGTTTCCGTTTTCATCTGTGTAGTTGATTGGCTTTCCTGTGGCTGCATATGCGATTCTTATTTTCTTTGCGCCAAGTACTTCACTGTCGGCCTGTGCTTCCTGTGTTGCTTCTGCAGCACTTGCTGTATTCTGTGAAGAGCAGCCTGTCAATGTCCCCAACATTGCAACAAGAACTGCTAAAGCTGTAGCTGATTTGAAAAGTGTGTTTGTTGTCTTTCTCATAATTTTCTCCTCCTGTTTTTTGGTTGGTGTGATTTGTTATTCGCAATTATGCGGTAGTGGTGCGGTTTTGTAAAAGACACATGACTTATCGGTGGTTATAAGAATTCTTTATCATGCGATAATCTTTTCTAATTTCTGATAGATGACATCTGCAAAAACCTTGTGTCCGTCTTCGTCCATGTGCTCATCGTCGATGGTGCTGGCTGTGACATAGTCGGATGCGGCAAGGAATGCTGTTCCTCTTCTTTTCGCAATGTCAGCGTAAACATCTCTTAGTTCCTTGCTTGTGGCTACGGAATTGCTGCTAAACTCAGGGTCTTTTTCCGGGCGCCATACGTCGTCGCCAAGATAGATGGGCGAGACAAGAAGTATGTTCTCAGGAGCTACATATTTTTCCAGAATATCAAGGCACCTCTCAATGCCTTTGCCGATTACGTATGCAGAGGCGTTGTAGAAGCTCTTACAGTCATTGGTTCCCAGCATGAGTATTACACCATCCACCGGGTACTGACTCTCCAGAAGCGGATCTAGTGAGTTTACCGCTTTTCTGCCAGGGCGAAGCCCATCCTCAAAGACGGTAGTACGCCCGCAAAGGCCTTCTTCTGCTACCCGAAGGTCAGAGCTCTTTTCCTGAAGAAGGCTTGTCCACCTTACTCCCCAGGGATATCTCTTCTTGGGCTGCGATCCGGGGATAAGGCCCCATGTATTTGAATCTCCAAATGCCAGTATCTGTTTCATAGTTCACCTGCCTTTTGAAATCACGTTTACGTTTATTACTAAACTTATTATCACCTGCCGGATTCCTTTTGTATAAGACAGGGTACTTATAGGCAGATATAAGTGATGCTTAAACCACCCGAAAAATGGGCGCAAAAAAGGGACCGCAAATGCGGTCCCCATCACCATACTTCACTCCCAGGCTGGTACAATTTCGATTTGCTTTGATTCCCACATGGAGCGTAATAGCCTTTTATTGTCATGGTACCAAGCCTCAATTACCGGAATGACATATTTCGAGAAATCACCCTCAACTTTTCCCTTGTCCAAATCAATACTTCCGGTAATATCCTCATCTAAATAATTGAGTTCGACGCTTGGAGCACCAGAAAACTTGGAATCCATGTAGACTTCAATGTCACAGAACTCTGCTATCTTAACCATATCCTTATCAGTTCTGTTATCCATATATACCTCTATAAGTCTTAATCATTAATCTTTATTTTTAGCTTACCATCATATAGAGCTACCGGAATCTCGTCGTCGAAGCTGTAGATATAGGTCATCATTGGTTCACCGTTAATAAAAACTATGACTTTTTCCCTTTCCATATCTATGATCCAATACTCCCGAACACCGCAATGAAAATACTTGTGCAGCTTGTCATCAAAATCTCTTTTTCTGGTACTTGGAGATGTGACTTCAATCACCCAGTCTGGCGGGCCCCAGATAGCGTCTTCTTTGATCTTGTCGGGGTCACATACAACTGTGATATCAGGAATAACCAATGTGTGCTCGTCATCTACATCAGGTCTGACATTAACACCTGAAATAAAAACCTTACATTTCCCTTTATTTTCCTTGATGAAGTTGCGTATTTTTGATCCCACATCATCTACTATGCTTTGATGCCGAATGTCCGGCATCTCATTCTTAATGATTACCCCATCCATCAGTTCAATCGTCCTATCCTCTCCATATTCATGTAGCATATCAACTGTAGCCAGGTTGTCTTTTACCATGGCCAGATTGCCAAATGTCTCCGGTCCCCCGTCAATGGGCACAGCATAAGGGATCGGATCATCAGTAAGTTTATACTCTGCCTTATACTTCTTCTCGACCTCCCTTGTATCAATCTCTTCGCCGGGGTGCTGCTTAATATACTCCGAGAGATAACGACCGTAAGCATCCAATCTGGCTCGCATCTCCTCTTTCTGAAGCGCCTTATCCAGCTTCTCAATTGTGATATACGAGGGATTTTTGGTCTCTCCTGTCATGATCTTACTGACAGTCCCCAGCGGAAGCTCAGCCAAATATGCCAGCTGCGCAGTGGTCAACTTAAGGTTCTTTTTCCTGATTTTCAACTCTTTTATATCCATAGAAAAACCACCTCCATAATTTAATTATAGAGGTGGTCTCATTACACGTCAATTATTTTTACCCGTCCACGGGTAATTTCATATTTATTTATTATTCAGCAGTGATATCAGCTCCAAAGTACTTCTTTGAAATCTCAGCGAGCTTTCCTTCTGCGCGAAGCTCTGCGATGGCCTTGTTGATGGCTTCGCGAAGGGAGTCGTTGTCTGCGCCCTTCTGGAGCGGGATTGCGTACATTGTTACCTCGGGGTCAACTGCTGCAACCTTGAGATCTGTGGTGCCTGTTGTGTTGAAGTAGTCCTGAGCTGATGTGTTGGCGTTGATTGTGGCATCAACTGTTCCGTTGAGGACCAGTGTCATAGTCTCGCCGAGTGTATCTACGTTTGAAACTGTTGCGCCATACTGTTTGCCCATTGCTTCGTATGTAGAACCTGCGGAGTTTGCTGTGGTGTGGCCTGCGAGGTCTTCAAAGGATGCGATGTCGTTGTTGGAAGCAAGGGTTACTACTACAGCATGGTCATATGCGTAAGCGTCTGTGAAATCGTATGTCTCCTTGCGGTCGTCGGTCACATCAACACCGTTGGCCATCATGTCAAAGGTTCCTGTGGTAACACCTGTAAGTCCGCCGTCGAATGCAACCTCCTTGAAGTCTGCCTCAACGCCAAGCTTCTGCGCGATTGCAGCTGCGACTTCAACGTCGAATCCAACCAGCTCATCGGTGTTCTCATCGTGATATGTGAATGGCGCCCATACGCCCTCTGTGGCAACAGTGATCTTGCCTGCCTTCTTAATTCTTGCCAGGTGATCTTCACTTCCTGATCCGCCCTGGGCTCCGCAACCTGCAACGGCTGCTGTTGTAAGTAAAAGAGCTAATGCCATTGATAGTTTTTTTCTCATAATGTATCTCTCCTCTTTTTAAAATTAGATTGTGTAAAATGTATTTGCATAATCATACATCATTTTTCTGTCAAACGCAAGAACTCTTTTGTCCTTGTTTCCTTGGGATTCTCAAAAAAATCAGCAGCTGTGCCTTCTTCCACGACTTTTCCGTCTGCCATGAAAACCACGTGGCTGGATACCTCTTTTGCAAAAGACAATTCGTGAGTCACCACGATCATGGTCATACCCTCGGATGCCAGATTTCTCATAACCTCCAGCACCTCTGCAGTAAGCTGCGGGTCAAGGGCTGATGTGGGCTCATCGAAATAGATTATCTCTGGATCCGTGGCCAGCGCTCTTGCAATTGCTACTCTCTGCTGCTGTCCGCCGGAGAGCTGACTTGGATAATAGTCTGCAAAGTCAGCCATACCAACCTTTTTCAGCACGCTCATGGCCTTGTCATTTGCCTCTTTTACAGGCACTTTCCTGGCGGAAGTAAGGCCAAGGGTCACGTTTTGGAGGGCTGTCTTGTTGGCAAAAAGATTGTAGTTTTGGAAAACAAATCCCGTCTTCTTTCTGATATCTGATATTTCTGCCTGGGAGATCCCGGCCAGATCATGCTCTTTTCCATCAAAAACAAGCTTTCCCTGATCGGCCTTCTCAAGAAAATTTATGCAGCGAAGTAGCGTAGTCTTACCCGAGCCGGAGGGGCCAAGGATTGAGACTACGTCGCCTTTTTTTATTGTGATGTCGACACCTCTAAGAACTTCCAGTTCATTGAAGGCCTTGTGGATGTCTTTTACCTCTAAAAGAGCCATGTAAATACCTCTATAATCACTTGCGGACGCCGTATCCGCCAAGAATCTTCTCGCCCTTCTTCTGAATGAAGGTCAGGACGGTGCAGAACAGCAGGTAAACCACTGCAACCTCGATGTAGAGGGGCAGGTAATTGTAGGACTGTCCTGCGATCTGCTTAGTTCTGGTGAACATTTCCACCACCGTTATGCTGGAGGCGAGGGAAGTGTCTTTTACCATGCTGATAAGCGCATTGAACAGGGACGGGAATGCGGTGCGGAAGGCCTGGGGCAGGATGATGTGCCACATAACCTGCATGTAGTTAAGGCCAACGCAGTATCCGGCTTCCAGCTGTCCTGCGGGAACCGCCTCCATGGCAGCTCGCATGGTCTCTGCGCTGTAGGCGCCCTCGTTGATGGTGAACACGATCACCGCCATAAGGAACGGGTTGACGCTGACTCCCAACAGCGGAAGTCCGTAGAAGGCCACCATCAGCTGTACCAGAAGCGGCGTTCCTCTGATGACCCAGATGTAAAATCTGCAGATCTGCCGGATCACCGGGGTGTTTGCGTACTGGGCCATGGCCACGAAAACCGCCAGAACGGTGGATAGCAGGAATGCGCACACCGCCAGGGGTAGAGTGACTTTAAGGCCATATTCTAAGATTTTGGGAAAAGAGCTGATGAGAAGCTCTAATGTCTTTTCATTAAACATTTGTTATTCCTATATTTCAGCCGCTGGGCTGGTGAGGTCAAAACTTTTTAAGCTCGCTGTAGGCCATGGGAAGGGCTACGCACAAAGTAAGGACATCTGCGCAGGCCTGAGCCATCTCAACTCCGCGGATTCCAAGGAACTGCGGGAGTATCAGGATCAGCGGTATGAAGCAGTATCCGTTTCTGGCGGAGGCGGTAACGCTGGCCTTGAAGCCTTTGCCGATGGACTGAAGCATCATGTTGCTGATGACGATGGCTCCTGAAATCGGCTGGGTCAGGCACATAAAGCGAAGGGCTGCCACTCCGACTTCAATGGCATCCGGATCTTTGGAGAAAAGTGTGATGATCTGTGGTGCCAGAATGAAGAAAACAATTCCGATTACTGTAAGGAACACGGTTGAAACCTTGACGCAGAAGCTAAAGCCTTCTTTGACGCGCTTGGTGAGGCCTGCGCCGTAGTTAAATGAGCAAACAGGCTGATAGCCCTGACCAAATCCGATAAGCGCTGAGCCCATCATGAGCATGAGTCTGCCCGCAACGCTCATACCTGCAATGGCAGCATCTCCGCCGATTGCGCCGGCTGTACGGTTGAGGAGCAGCGTTGAAATGGCTGCAAGTCCCTGGCGGAAAAGAGATGGTGCACCGCCGTTAATGACTTCCAGAATGTAGTGCCAGTTGATGTGGACGTTGCCAAGGCTCATCTTTATGTTTTCACCTTTGCTGGTTCCGATAAGGAGCACAACAAAGCTGGTAGTCTGTCCCATGACAGTAGCGATGGCAGCGCCTTTTACCTGCATGTGGAAGCCCATGATAAGGAGCGGATCAAGGATCATGTTCATCACAGCGCCGCACATCAGGCCTATCATGGCGTACATGGCGCTTCCCTGGAATCTCAGCTGGTTATTTATTACGAACTGAGCCATCATGAATGGGGCTCCAAAGAGGATTATCCTCATGTAGTCCTTGGTAAACTGCAGAGTTGTGGGCGTTGCGCCAAGAAAATCCGCAATGGGTTCTACAAAAATGTTTCCAACTATAGCAAAGAAAATGCCTACAATTATGGCCATTGCAAAGCTGGTGGAGGCCATCTCGTTGGCTTCTTTGTGGTTCTCAGCGCCCAGCATTCTTGAAATATAGTTGCCTGAGCCGTGACCGAAGAAGAATCCGAAGGCCTGGATTATGGCCATGACCGTGAACACAAGGCCAACAGATGCTGTGGCTGCAGTGTTTACGGCGGGGTCTGTGGCGACCCTGGCCACGAAAAAGGTATCTGCGGTGTTGTATATTGCTGTCACCATCATGCTGATGATGGTGGGTATTGATAGTTTTAAGATCAGTTGTGGTACGGGCGTGGTGGTAAGGTATTCACGCCTGTTTTGTGGTTGTTGCATGTTATGTTGCGTTTCCTTTTGTGCAATTTATTTGGATATAATTTATGGTATCACACTGTGTCAAGTGCTAGTCTTCCTTCAAGGCATCAAACTTTGCCTTCATGGTGGGATTGTTCTTAGTCAGCTTCTTGACGCTGACATCTTCCACCTTGCTATTTGCAATGCGAAGCTGGTTGTCAGATCCAAGAAGCTCTTTCTTAACCTTCTCAAGATGCATGATAGTCTTGTCAATCTCCTCAATTGCACTGTCAAAGTGCTTGTGAGCGATCTCATAATTTCTTCCGAAATCATCCTTGAACTTGAGCAAGGAATCCTCAAAGTTTGAGATATCTATATCCTGATTGCGCACCATAGCCAGCTCCTGCTTGTATGTGAGCGCGTTCATCGCAGCATTTCTAAGCAGCGTGATCATCGGAATAAAGCACTGAGGACGAACCACATACATCTTGTCATACTTGTAGGAAACATCTACGATTCCTGCATTGTACAGTTCAGAGTCGCTCTCCAGAAGGGATACAAGTACAGCGTATTCACAGTTCTTTTCCCGTCTGTCCTTGTCCAGTTCTTTGAAGAAGTCCTCGTTCTTATGCTTGGTTGCAGTCTCGTCCATCTCGTTCTTCATCTCGAACATGATGGATATAATCTCTACGCCGTTGTCGTCGCACTCGCGATAGATGTAATCGCCCTTACTGCCTGACTTTGCGTCGTTGTCTTTCTCAAAATAAGCATTCCTGAAAGCTGTTGCGCGAAGCTGATTAAACTGAATCTCGCAGTGCTGCTCCAAAGTCTCACCCACCATCTTAGTAGACATGCGGGTCTTCAGATCTTTATAGAACTCAACCTCTTTCTCCTTCTCAGCAAGTAGAATCTTACTGTTCTCCTTCTCCTGAATAAGCTGCGCCTCCAGGTCATGGGTCTTTTCACTAAGCTGCGTCTCCATATGATGGATCTTGCCTGTAAGCTCAGTCTCCATGGCATGGTACTTATCATTGAGCTGCGATTCCATGGTGTGATATTTGTCGTTAAGCTCAGTCTCGCGGGCGTGATACTTGTCATTGAGGGCAGTCTCTCTGGTTCTACCTGCCTCTTCCACCTCTTTAACCGCCTCCATGACCGCCAGTTTTTTCTGCTCGTCAACACTCTTGATCTCAAGCGAAAGCTTGCTGGTCTTCTCCTGTTCCTGTCTGAGGAGCTCCTTGAGTCTCTCTGTTTCTGCAGCTTTCTCCTCTTTGAGCCTGTCTATTTCGGCAGCTTTTTCTTCTTTAATGCGATCTATTTCTGAGGCTTTTTCTTCCTTGAGTCGGTCGATTTCCTGAGATTTCTCTTCTTTTAACTTGTCGAGTTCCTTCGCCTTATCCTGGAGCTCTTTTTCATACTGCTCTTTGGTCTTGAGAACAACCTTGTCCTCTAAAGATGCAAGCTCCAGCGCATGTTTCTCCTGTAAATGCTGCTGCAGCTCAGTAGTTCTCTGATTTAAATCCTTTTCAAATTCCTTATCCCTGATCTGCTGAACGATTGAGCTGAGCTCCGTATCATCAACAGTAAACGCCTGTCCGCAATGTGGGCACTTAAGTTCTGCCATATCTATCCCCCCTGTAACTCTGATATTTGCTATAACTCCACTCAGTAATTATAGCATGTATGCGTGGTGGCTTTATCTATTATTTTTGATACTGCGTTCGCATGGTGGCACGGGGCGCGGTGACGTATTTATCTATTTTTTCTGATACTGCGTTCGCATGGTGGCACGGGGTGCGATGACGTTTTTTATCTATTTTTTCTGATACTGCGTTCGCATGGTGGCACGAGGCGCAGTGACGTTTTTATCTATTTTTTCTGATACTGCGTTCGCATGGTGGCACGAGGCGCGATGATGTTTTTTATCTATTTTTTCTGATACTGCGTTCGCACGGTGGTACGGGGCGCGGTGATGTCTTACCAATTTTGCTTTTTCTTGTGTTTTGGTTGGAAACGGTATATCGTTTCCCACCATTTTTTAAAATCCAGGGGTGGTTGGAGTGCAGTTAAACTCTTTATCCCCTCGTCATGGGTTAGTATATGGCAAAAGACATGCCTCCTTTTACTCAATTTCCGGCAAAATCTTGCATTTAATGCCAACTCTGCCATTTCCATTACACACCACCTCATTTTCAATTCACTCCAAGCCATATCCTTTTTCAATTTTAGAGTGAACTCAAAAAAACAGTGCTTACCATAATGCCACTTATACCCAAATTAGAGTGAACAAATCTATGATCCCAGCCGGAAACATACCAGATCAATCCAAGCAAGACAGGCACTTCCAGCAAAAACAACAATAATACCACAAAAAGCCAACAAAAAAGGCCACAAAAAAGCCCTCCCGCACCCGCACAAAGCCGGCACAGGAAGGCTTATCACCATACAACATTAAATTGATTCAGCTCATCACGCTATCCGCGACCATTCTTAGCCACATCAGGAGCAGCTTCTCAAATCACTAATAACAATCAGCTTCTCAGATCACTAATAACAATCAATTTCTCAAATCACTAATAACAATCAACTTCTCTTATACATCGGAATAGTCTGCAACTTATGAAGATTCAACCTGTGAAGACGATCAATCTTCTCCTTAGTAGCCTGATCTTCAATCTCACCAGTGCGAACATACTTGTCCAGAACAGCATAGGTGAAGCCCAGCTTGTCTTCATCTGACATTCCTGAAAGTCCATCAGATGGAGTCTTGTGAATAAGCTCTGTAGGAAGTCCCAGCTCATCACCGATCTGAAGCATCTCGCATACCAGGAAGTCTGAACAAGGACTGAAATCGCCTGCTGCATCGCCGTACTTGGTGGAATAACCGACATAGTCCTCGGATGCATTGCAGGTGTTGGCAACACGGCCGCCCTCTGGAAGAGACTGCGCAATGGCATAAAGTGTTGTCATGCGAAGTCTTGGAGGAGTATTGATGATGGCGTCCTTGCCAGGCTCTACGCCTGCTGCCCTAAGAGCAGCCATCTCGCCATCGAAAGCTTCCTTGATATTAACTGTATAATTCTTAATTCCAAGAAACTCAACAACTCTCTTGGAATCAGAAATATCCTTCTGCTCGCCGTTTGGCATCATAACTCCGACAACCCTGTCCTTGCCAAGGGCCTTAACCAAAAGAGCTGCAACAATACTGGAATCTTTTCCTCCGGAAATACCAATTACCGCATTCGCCTTAGGTCCGTTATTCTCAAACCAATCCTGAATCCACTTGACGATACGTTCTATTTCCAATTTAGCATTGAACTCACTATTGCTCATTTCCATTTCCTCCGCACATTTCCTGATCTGCAGCACATCTAACTGAATCCATCAGCTTTGAATATACTTCATCAGCATTTCCTTACTGAATTCATCAGATTCAAATACGCCTAATTAGCACTTCTTATCTGTCTTCACCAGCTTCAAATATCATCAGCACTTCTTTACTGAATTCACCAATCTCGGTCAGCCACGCATCAGACATGCACCGGAAGCTCGTTCTCCATTCTCCAGTCAATACACCTCTGCAGATAATCCACATAATTAGGATTCTTGCACATTCCCTTGCCCTCAACATCAGAAACCTTAGCAACATCCTGTCCGTTGCAGGCTGTAGTCTTCATAACGATGTTAAGCGCCGGAACCTTGGTGTCGTTGGCGATGTATGTTCCGATTCCAAAAGCAACCTTCGCCCTTCCCTCAAAATGAGCATGAATGTCGTTGGCACGCTTGAAATCAAGGCTGTCACTAAAGAGCAGTGTCTTTGTCTTAGGATCGATGCCAAGGCTCTCATAGTGAGCGATCATCTTCTCGCCCCACTCGATCGGGTCGCCGGAGTCGTGTCTAACACCTGAGAACAGAGTTGAGAATGTCAGCTGGAAGTCACGCAGGAAGCAGTCTGTTGTGATCGCATCAGTAAGCGCTGTTCCGTTGAGGATTCCATACTCCTTTACCCAGTAGTCAAGTGCATACCAGTTAGAATATGCAGGATTGTGCTTGTGATTACCCTGGCCAACGCACATGATCCACTCATGCGCCATGGTTCCTACAGGAGTTACGCCAAGCTTCTTAGCCAGCAGTACGTTTGAAGTACCAACAAATGTAGAGCCTGTTCCGCTCAGCTTTGCACACTTAAGCTTAAGAACCGCCAGCTCCTGAGCCTCTGCAGACAAACGTCTCCTTAAACCAAACTCAGAGAAAGCTCCAAGCTTATAAGTACCATCAAGCAAAAGAGCTATCTTCGCATCCAGCTTCTCCTCAAAGGATTCCATGAGCTCCTCATAGTCATAAGCCATTCTGAAATAAACCTCATTTACAATGGCAAGAGTAGGAATCTCATACATTGAAGTATTGAGCCATGTTCCGTTGGTCTCAATGGAAAGTCCGCACTCAGCATCAGTTGTGATAGTGAAGTCCTCATATCTTGGATGCCACAGTCTCAGGAAATCTACATAAGACTTCTTGATCCACTTGATGCTCTGAAGATAGTTGAGCTCATCCTCAGTAAAATTCAGGTCGCAGTACAGATAAATCTGCCTCTTGATCTCATCCACCATCTCCTGAGTGAACTTCACATCCTTGTTGCGGCACCTGAAAGTCCAGGTGGTTGTGTAATCAGGGAAGTTGTGGTAGATTGCCTGTCCCATTGAAAATTTGTACAGGTCTGTTTCAAGTAAGCTGTCAATAATTGGATTCATCGGATTCTCCTCCAGTTTTCCGGTTTTTCCCAGGTATTCTCTAAATACCGGGCTTATATCTTCTGACAGATCCATGGGATTTTCGCGGATCTCTGTTCCACTGATGTTGACGACGGTCCTGTCTACAAGATGAAATTTGTGCTCAGGGTAAATCACGCTGAGCTTCTCAACGTAGGATTCTTCTCCTGTGTACCAGTTGAACTGCGCGCTGTCCGGAGCTATCCCAGCTGAGGAAAAGAGCTCGTTCCCCCACGCCACCCAGTTCTCATGGGTAAAGGTTCCGTCAAGCCCTATCTTCTTATCGTCTATGATAGCAACAGTAACTCTGCTGTTGCTTCTGAACATAGCTTTCACCAGTTTGTAGCGCACTGTAAAAGGAAGAAAGTCTTTTCCCCGATCCTCCTGATAGCCGCAAACTGCGATGATCATGCGGTCATTTTCATGCAGAGCACGCTTAACCAGCGACTCATGCCCCTTATGAAAGGGGATAAAACAACCAAAAACTATACCTATCTTATCCATTTAAATAATACCTCTAAATCTTTATTACTTATTTCTCCAGAGCCCCTGCGATATCCGCAATGAGATCTTCCTTATCCTCAAGGCCGCAGCTCATGCGCACAAGACCGGCCGGGATGCCTGCCTCAGCAAGCTGCTCATCTGTCATCTGCCTGTGTGTTGATGTGGCAGGATTCAGGCAGCATGTTCTAGCATCGGCAACATGTGTCTCGATAGCTGCCAGCTTAAGCTTCTTCATAAAGCTCTCTGCAGCGCTTCTTCCGCCCTTGAGCTCAAAGGAAACAACTCCGCAGCCTCCGTTGGGCATATACTTTTTAGCCAGCTCATAATATGGATCTGACTCAAGTCCGGGATAGCTTACCTTAGCCACCTCATCCCTGGTCTGAAGGAACTTCGCAACCGCAAGGCCATTCTCAACATGGCGAGGCATGCGCACGTGAAGTGATTCAAGGCCGAGGTTTAAAAGAAATGCATTCTGTGGTGACTGAATACAACCAAAGTCACGCATCAGCTGAGCTGTAGCCTTAGTGATGAATGCGCCCTCATTTCCGAACTTCTCTGCATAAACGATTCCGTGATATGAATCATCAGGAGTTGTAAGTCCCGGAAATTTATCGGCGTGTGCCATCCAGTCAAACTTACCGGAATCAACAATTGCTCCGCCAACTGCTGCACCGTGACCATCCATGTACTTGGTGGTGGAATGGGTAACGATATCAGCTCCCCACTCGATAGGTCTGCAGTTTACAGGTGTCGGGAATGTGTTGTCCACGATAAGCGGAACTCCATGTCTGTGAGCTGCTTCCGCAAACTTCTCGATATCAAGTACTGTAAGAGCGGGATTGGCAATAGTCTCACCAAACACAGCCCTTGTGTTGTCCCTGAATGCTGCGTCCAGCTCCTCGTCAGAAGCTGTAGGTGAAACGAATGTCACATCAATTCCCATCTTCGCCATGGTAACCGCGATGAGATTGAAGGTTCCGCCGTATATTGAAGAAGATGCCACGATGTGGCTTCCGTTCTCACAGATATTAAACAGTGCAAAAAAGTTCGCTGCCTGTCCTGAAGATGTCAGCATCGCTGCAGTTCCACCCTCAAGTGCAGCAATCTTGGCTGCCACGTGATCATTGGTGGGGTTCTGTAATCTTGTATAGAAGTAACCTGAAGCCTCCAGGTCAAAGAGCTTACCCATGTCCTCACTGGTCTCATACTTAAATGTAGTAGACTGGATGATGGGTATCTGTCTGGGCTCTCCATTTCCGGGAGTATATCCCGCCTGAACGCATCTGGTTCCTATTCCCTGCTGGGTCATTTTAAGTTCCTCCGTATATTTCTTTTTCTTGAGTTTTACCTATATTAAAGCAGGTGTGCTCTGAGCTCCTCGCTGCTCATTGAAGAAAGATAAGCCGGAGGAATATCAAGCATAGTCTTGCAGCCCTTAGCGCCCTCGCCCTGGAGTCTGAATGCAGCTCTTGCAACTGCTACAAGAACGCTGGTTGTGAACTCAGGGTTTGAATCAAGCTTTAAGCTGTACTCGATGATGTGGTTGTGCTCCTTATCTGCACCGGTCTTACCGCTTCTAAATACAAATCCGCCATGAGCCATTCCGCTGTGATTCTTAAGAAGCTCCTCCTCGCTGATGAAGTGAACTGTTGTGTCATAGTCAGCGAAATAGTTGGGCATCTCCTTGATCTCTTTTTCCACAGCTGCTGCATCTGCGCCGTCCTCAAGAACTACGAAGCACTCTCTTGTGTGCTTCTGGCGTGTTGTCAGCTCAGGATTCTCACCGTTTCTTACTGCCTCAAGAGCGCTCTCAACAGGAACTGTGTACTGCTTGGCGTTCTTGACACCTTTAACTCGTCTGATGGCATCTGAGTGGCCCTGTGAAACACCCTTGCCCCAGAATGTATAGTCATTGCCGTCAGGAAGAATAGCGTTTGAGTATACTCTTGCAAGAGAGAACATTCCCGGATCCCAACCGCAGGAAATAACTGCAACCTTGCCGGCTGCGCTCGCTGCCTTGTCGACGTTAGCAAAGTGCTCGGGAATCCTTGCGTGTGTATCAAAGCTGTCAACCACGTTGAAGATTCCGGCATACTCGGGAGTCTGAACTGGAAGATCTGTTGCGCTTCCTCCGCAAAGGATCATAACGTCGATCTTATCCTTCCAGTCTGCTGCCTCAGATACAGAAACAACAGGAACTCCTGCAGTTCTGATCTTAAGTGAAGCAGGATCTCTTCTGGTGAAAACAGCCACCAGCTCCATATCGGGAGCGGCTGCAACTGCAAGCTCAACACCTTTTCCAAGGTTTCCGTAACCAAGAATTCCGATTCTGATACTCATTTTTCTCTTTCCTCCTAAACAAAAAACAACTCAAATCATATGCAATTAAAGTGTATTATACATCAAAAAATGATATACTAAAAGAAAAAGGGGGTTTCCTCGCATGTTAAGTGAGTACACCAAGATACCAGCATCTATGAATTCAAACGTGGCCCTCAAGATCATTCCCGGCCACTACGCTACCACCCACTCCCACATTACCAACTATATGGAGATCGGAACCATGAAGACCCGTTGCAGTGAGGCTCATGGAGTAGCATCAATTCTTGCCATGCACTATACAATATCTACCCCTGTAGATACAATAGTGTGCGCAGACGGAACTGAAGTTATCGGAACTTACCTTGCTGAAGAGCTGACAAAAGCCGGCGTTCTCAACTACAATGCCCACAGAACAGTCTATGTAACAGCACCCGAGTACACATCCAGCGGTCAGATCATTTTCAGAGACAATCTCCAGCTGGCCATCAGAGGTAAACACGTGCTTCTGCTCATGGGTTCCCTTACTACAGGTCGCACCCTGGAGCATTTAATAGAAGGTGTTCGCTACTACGGAGCCAACGTTTCCGGCGCTTGTGCCATCTTCAGCGCTGTAAAAGAGGTTGAAGGAATTCCTGTAATTTCTGTATTCCGCCCGGAAGATATCCCTAACTACCAGTCATATTCACCGGCTGAATGCCCACTTTGCAAGAATGGTACACGCATCGACGCTCTTGTAAACAGCTTTGGTTACAGCGAGCTCAAATAAAACCAGGATCTTACAGGGTTGGCACTGCAATCGCCAGTGCCGGCCCTTTTTTATTTAACGGAGGAAGAAATGGGAAAAAAGTCAATTAAAGAGGACAAGAATGTTTATTTTACCGCCAGGGAGGACGCGGGCCTTACGAGGGCACAGGCCAGTGAACTCATTGGCACCATCAGCGAGAGCCGCCTTGAGAAGCTTGAAACCGGCAAAACCGCTCTCGTACCTGAAGACGTAGTGGACATGGCAGTGGCCTACAAAAAGCCTGAGCTGTGCAACTACTACTGCACCCATGAGTGCCGCATAGGAAGAGACTCTGTTCCTGAAGTCAAGAACTCCAGCCTCTCCGAGATCGTTCTTGGAATGCTGGCCGCCCTTAACTCCCTGGATGCCCAGAAGAACAGACTTATCGACATCACAGCCGACGGCGTCATCTCAGATGATGAGCTACCGGATTTCGTCAACATCCAGAAGCAGCTGGATCAGATCGACCAGACTGTAGAAGCGCTTAAACTCTGGGTTGCAAGCACTATAGCCGATGGCAAGATTGATAAGCACAAGCTTAACTCTCTTCAATAAAAAGATTATTAATTAAAGTCTCTTTTCGTATACACCGGTACAGAAATTATGTTATGCTCAATATATCACCAATATTTTAGGGAGATATCGTGCATGCCTTCTGACGATGCAAAAAGCCAGGAAAGCAGACTGATCACAGAATACGTGGTCAAAAACATAGATGCAGCAATAGAAAACGGCTGGGTAAAGGTATACTACCAGCCGGTTATTCGTGCGCTCACAGGACAACTGTGCGGTGCTGAGTCTCTGGCCAGATGGATTGACCCGGAAGTGGGCTTCCTTACCCCCGACAAGTTCATCGGTGCCTTGGAATCATGCCGTCAGATTCACAAGCTGGACTGCTTTATCATCCAGCAGGTCTGCAGCAATATTTCAGACCGCATCCACAACGGACTTGACGCCGTTCCTGTATCAGTAAATCTCTCAAGACTCGATCTTGAGGCTACAGATATGCTGAAAGTCATAGAGGATGCCGTGGACAAATACGACATTCCAAGAGACTATATCCACATCGAGATCACCGAGAGCATGATCGTTTCTGATGCTGCCCTCATGTCCCGAACTATCGACAGTTTCAGAGCCAGCGGCTACGAAGTATGGATGGACGACTTCGGAAGCGGCTACTCATCTTTGACACTTCTTAAAGACTACCAGTTTGACACCCTCAAACTTGATATGGGATTCCTATCCTCCTTTAACGACAGGTCCAAGGCCATCATGACTTCTACCATAACCATGGCCAAAGACATCGACATCAAGACTCTTGCTGAAGGTGTTGAGACCCCGGAACAGATTGAATTCCTTAAGAGCATCGGCTGCGGGCGGCTTCAGGGTTACTTCTATGGAAAACCCATGCCCATTGACGATTTCTTTTCCCATATAGAAGAATTTGGCATCGCAATTGAGCCAAGACAGCTGCGACATTTATATGATGTTGCCAGCTTTAATGCAAGATACACCGACGAGCCCCTTGAGATATTAGAAGATGATGGCAAGACCTTCAAAACTCTTTTCATGAATGAACCCTACAGGAGGCAGATACTTTCGCAGGAAACCGATCTGGCTAAGCTTGATAGTCTCATATATCACACAAATTCGCCCCTTTTAAAGAAATACCGCGAATTCGCAAATACCATCGAGGCCTCCAAGAATAATGAGACCTTCTATTACACCCACAACGGTTACATTCTGTGTTTTCAGGCAAAAGAGCTTGTGGAGAGCTGCGGAAAGCATATCATAAGAGGATCAATTCGCAACATTTCTAATGATGCAGCGATGAAAAAGCGTAACAGCCTTGACCACAGGCTTAAGGAGCTAAACCATCTCTTTGATACGGTAATGCTGATGAACCCCGAAAAAAACACCGTTTCTCCATTGGTTGGGAAATTCAGATATTCAGATGATGACAACGCTGACAATACCAATCTTTCCGAGCGTCTTAGTCGCTTCACAAACTACTACATTGCTGCTGCAGACAGAAACAGATTCATTGAATTTGCTGACTTCGACACAATTAGGGAAAGAATTCAGACCACCGATAGTGGTTTTACAGCAAATCTTTTCAGGATCAAACAGCCCGATGGCAACTACGAATGGAAAGAGATATCCATAATGCTTGTTCCCGGAACCAGCGAAAAAGAATTCCTGTTCTGCACTAAATCCACCGCAGAAGAAGCCAGCATACTCCATGCCGCCGAGACGAACATCTTTAATCCTAAAGACTATGGCCTTACAGATTCCAACATAGACCGCTACTCCAGGATGTGGGAGAACACCGTAAACAACTCCTCCATCAAATTCTTCTGGAAGGACAACGACAGGAGATTCCTAGGCGCCAGCAGAGCTTTTCTCGATTTCTACGGTCTTAAGATTGAGGACATCCTTGGCAAAACCGACGAGGATATGGGTTGGCATGTGGACGGAAAAGCATATAAAAGCGACGAGATCGACGTCCTGACAAAGGGCGCCATAATAGCCAACGTGCCCGGACAATGCATCGTCAAGGGCGTTGTTCACAACATCATGTGCTACAAGAGTCCCATCTACGAAAACGGCAAGATCATCGGTCTTATGGGATATTTCAATGACGTGGATGAGGAGATGGCCAAGATTGACAAGCTCTACACAGCCAAGAAGACCGATCCTGTCACCGGCCTTATGAACGACAAAGCCTTCATGGAAACTATGATAGATTATGCTCATGAGTATAATGAGGCAGGCAAGAATTATGGCCTTATCATTCTTAAAAACGATAAGCATAAGAGGATCGTTGAAGATTACGGAGAAGAATTCGGCAACAAACTGCTTAAGAGAATAGGCGAAGAAATACTGGATGTCACAAATGGCAGCTGCGCTGTAGCAAGAACCGTACGCGCTTACTTCGGTCTGCTCACATACGTAAATGAGCAGTCAGAGCTTGATATAATTGTAAATGAGCTCCGGTCCAGAATAGAAGCCATCAGAACCCTGGATGGCAACAGTATCACCCTGAAAATAAAAATCGGCAGCAGGCTCCGCACAGACGAAGCCACCACCGATGAAAACATGTACCAGTTTGTTCTTCAGAACCTGGTGTGATGATCACTTAAGATTCTCCAGAATATAGCTCCAGAGCTCAGTTGTGGGCTGCGGATAATAGTGGATGCCGTCCGCAGGGCTTGGAACTACTGTAGTTGAATTATTTATGAAGGAGTAGAGGTCGATGACTTTTACTCCTTTTTTCTTTGCCCAGTCCGTAAGGGAGTTGTTGAACTGTATCTCCCTTTCGTTTGTATAGTTCTCCCGGTCAAAATCGCTGGCCAGATACTCGTCAGCTGTCGGTCCAATGGTGCAGACAATTATCTTCTTGCCCTTGGCTAAAAGATCATCATAACAAGCCTGATACTGACTGAAATCACCATAGCTGTTGCAGCCCATCCATGTCACCAGGGTATCAAAATTGTCGACGCCGAATTCATCAATATACTCGATCATGGCCTTGTAGGTATCGTAGTCATGGGCATATACGGTAATCCCGTCGTGAACCTCGCCGCGAACTTCGTCGTTTTCTGCCGTAAAAATATCAACGGTCCTGGAATCTCCCACAAACAGCATCCTGCCGTAGTCCGATTTGTCTTTTGCCTTAAATGCTGCTCCTACAAGCACGACTACTCCTAGCAATAACGCCGCGATCACAGCAATGGCTTTCTTCATAAGCTCTTTTCCCCTTTCCCGTATATGCGTCCGGTGATCTGTCAGAATGTCACGGTTTCAGGAGCTTTGGTAAAAGAGCTAAAGGTGGCGGTTGCATTCTTGAAGTAAAATACTTCGGTGTTGCCGTCATCTGCCTTGTACATGCCCTGAAGTGAAGGATATGCATCAAGCATGGACTGTTTGGCCTCTAACCTGTCGTCCTCAACCAGCTCCCCTGCTACTCGCAGCCAGTCGCCGTTTTTGAAGGCGCAGATCTCAACCTTGGGATTTGCGTGGATCTGTTTTGAAACATCTTTGACCTTACCAGTCTGGATATAGAGCTTATCTTCAAAGATGTGGGCGGTTCCGAAAGGTCTTACTCTTGGCTGATCGCCGTCAACTGTTGCCAGATAATAGGTTCCTGCTTCCTTTAAAAAATCGACTACTCTCTGCATAATTATCCCTCCGTCAGGTAAACGATTTGTTTGTGTACAGATACTATTATACTTAGTTTTTTACAGTGCAACAATTGTGATGTTTAAATGATATAATTAATCTATAATTCGTTAATGGTTGTACGTTTATATGGCATACAGAAAGGAAAGAAATATGTCTTTACCTGAAGAAATAATGCAAAACTATACTCAGATTTTAAAGGAAGAACTTGTTGCCGCCATGGGGTGTACTGAGCCAATCGCAATCGCCTATGCAGCTGCGAAGGCAAGGCAGGAGCTTGGGACAACACCTGAGCACATCAGGATTACCTGCTCGGGCAACATCATCAAAAATGTAAAGGGTGTGACCGTGCCCAATTCCGGCGGGCAGAAGGGCATCGAAGTTGCCGCAATTCTTGGAGCCGTGGGCGGGAAAGCTGACAAAATGCTTGAAGTCCTCACTGAAGTAGACGACGCTGCGAGAGAGAAAACAAAAGAGCTTGTGGAAGCCAAGATCTGCGACGTGGAGCTGGCCGAAGATGTGCCCAACCTCTACATCAAGGCAGAAATGTGGGCAGATGGGCACGAGGCTGCTGTGACTATTGAGGAACACCACACTGATATCAGGGAAATTAAAAAGGACGATAAGATCATCTTCATCGCTGAGAAGAAGGAATTTCCAGATAAGAAGGAAGCCAGGAAGGGCGACCGCACGAAGATGACTTTGCGGGACATTATAGAATACGCCAGCACTGTTAAGCTGTCTGAGGTTGAAAAGATACTTGAGAAACAGGTTCGCTGTAACACCGCCATTTCCCAGGAAGGACTCGATAACGCCTGGGGCGCAAGAGTTGGAAAGACAATGCTGGAGAACTGGAGCGACGACGTAAAGTGCACCGCCTGTGCAAGAGCTGCTGCCGGGTCTGATGCCCGTATGAGCGGGTGTCCTCTTCCTGTTGTGATCAATTCCGGTAGTGGAAATCAGGGAATAACAGTTACAATGCCGGTTGTCACCTATGCTGAGCGCTGGCATTTGTCAAAGGCCAAGATGTACCGGTGCCTGCTGGTTTCGAATCTTGTTTCAATTTATATCAAACACTACATTGGTGAGCTTTCTGCTTTCTGTGGTGCTGTAAGTGCTGCCTGCGGAGCTGGTGCTGCCATAACATACATGTCAGGCGGAACCTATGAGCAGATTGGCGGAACCATCACCAACACACTGGCAAATGTGGGCGGTATCGTCTGCGACGGAGCAAAGCCCAGCTGCGCAGCCAAGATCGCATCATCCGTTCACGCCGCACTTCTTGCCCACTACATGAGCACCAGCCAGAAGGAATTTATGGGCGGCGAGGGCTTTGTTGAGAGCGATGTGGAAAAGACAATTCGAAATATGGCATATATCGGAAGGATTGGAATGAAGCAGACCGACCGCGAGATACTGAATGTAATGATAGACAAAGTAGATGTGGATTCATGTCTTTGATCACGGGCTGACGCAATCTTTCTCAGATCACTCAAACCATGTAAATAACTCAAATCACTCCAATCACTCAAATTACTCAAATCAAGAAGGAGCACTAATTGTATGGAAAAACAAGGATTTGTTCATAGTCTTCCCTTTAAGTTACTGGTTGCCCTGGCGGCAGGAATTGCTCTGGGCCTTATTCTTAGCGCCACGGACGCATCGGCTCTATCAATCATGCTGCTCAACATTGTTGTTACGGTGAAGTACATCGTCAGCCAGTTCATCAGCTTCTGTGTACCGCTGATCATCATCGGCTTTATCGCCCCATCCATCACGAGGCTGGGAAATAACGCTTCACGGATACTTATAGTTGCTATCACTATTGCATACTGCTCATCTTTAGGTGCTGCATTATTTGCGACCGGCAGCGGTTATGCTATACTGCCCCATCTTAACATCACTCCCGAAGTGGACGGCCTGAAAGGATGTCCACCGGTTGTCTTTGAGCTGAGCATTCCGCAGATCATGCCGGTAATGTCAGCGCTGTTCTTCTCCATATTAGTGGGCCTGGCAGCTGCCTGGAACAAGAGTAAGCTCATCACCGGAGTTCTTGAAGAGTTCCAGAGTATTGTTCTTAGCATAGTCACAAAGTTCGTAATTCCCGTGCTTCCTGTCCTCATCGGCTGCACATTTTGCACCTTGTCCTACGAGGGCGCCATAACAAAGCAGCTTCCGATTTTCCTTATCATCATCGTGATAGTAATGATCGGTCACTATATCTGGTTAGCTCTTCTTTATGGGATTTCAGGCGTGTATTCCGGGAAAAACTCTTTTAACATATTAAAGAACTATGGCCCCGCATACATGACAGCGATCGGAACCATGTCCAGCGCTGCAACTCTTTCCGTGGCACTTGAATGTGCAAAAAAGTCGGAGCCGCCCCTTCGAGATGATCTGGTAAGCTTTGGTATACCTCTTTTCGCAAACATTCATCTGTGCGGATCGGTCATGACTGAGACATTCTTCGTAATGGCGGTGTCAAAGATGCTTTACGGGTCGTTCCCCAGTCTTGGAAAAATGATTCTGTTCTGCGTGCTGCTTGGCGTTTTCGCAATTGGTGCTCCGGGTGTTCCGGGCGGAACGGTTATGGCTTCGCTTGGTCTTATCATCAGTGTGCTTGGGTTTGATGATACCGGAACGGCCCTGATGCTGACGATATTTGCTTTGCAGGATTCTTTCGGAACGGCCTGCAATGTGACCGGAGATGGCGCGCTGACGCTGATCCTTACTGGATTTGCTGAAAAGCATGGAATTAAAGAAGTGAAATAAGAGTGAAATAAAAAAGCGGGTAGTCGGTGTTCATACCGGCTATCCGCTAGTTTTTGTTTAATCGTATTGTTTTGGATCTCGTCGTGTTGTTTTAGGCCTCGACATGTTGCTTTATGAGGTCTTCGCGATATCGTCCTGCACCTGAACCTCGGCACCGGCGGCCATCGCTTCGTCCATGAGCTTTATAAGCTCCAAAGCACTGCGAAACCGCTGAGTTTTCTCTTCCTCAGCCCAAATCACCTGCCCCTGCCATGTTTCATGCTGGCAATATTCAATTTTTACGATGAAAGTGTTCTTCTTTCTGCCTTCACCCTGATTAGAAGCATTAGAATCATCACGCGTCTTCATGGCCATATCCCCTCACGATGTCTATTATAAATAATACCGGGTCATATAATCAATCATAATTACGTTAATTTTTGTCGTTTTCTCACAAAAATTTAATAATTTTATACTTTTTTAATAATTACGAGAGATATTTCTCGGGTTCGTTGAGGAAAAGGTCTGTTATGCCTTTAGATTCGTACTTTTTTATATCGAGAATTGTGCCGGTTGGCTTCTCGGGGTAGAGGTGTCCGGTGAGCCATGCTCTGACGATGCGGCCCTCGTATCTGGCCTTGTCGATGTCCATCTTGTTCCCGTAGGGGTGCAGGGCGTAGGTAAAAGAGCTCTCGCTTCCCGGAAGGTTCTCAAGGCCAATCGCCTTGTAGAGGCAATCCGATACTTTATCGTCCAGAACGCCAAGCTCGGCAGATGGATCCAGTTCATGCACAATGCGCAGGGAATCTGCATAAAATGTGGAATATACGATGGAGTCGTGAACGCCGAATTCGTTGACCATGTCTACGATCTTGGCTTCCATTCCGGGGTATGGGAAAACGCTGTTCTTAAGCTCGATGTTGAGTTTAAAGCCGCTCTTTAGCTTTGGAAGAAGCAGTTCAAATACCTCTCTCATGGTGGGGATGCGCTCAGATTCGGGCTTTCCGGTATGTATATGGAAGTTCTTCAGCTCTTTTAACGTATAATCTCTTACGTTGCCAAAGCCGTCAGTGGTGCGGTCTACGCGCTCATCGTGAATTACGACCAGCTCTCCGTCCTTTGTCAGCTGAATATCCAGCTCGATTCCGGTAAGCCCCGGAATGTTCATTGCCTTCTCAAATGCGGTCAGTGTGTTCTCGGGATACATCTGTGAACAGCCTCTATGTGCCCAAATATTCATGTTTTCCTCCTTATTTTAACGCTTTTTCGCGCCATACTATATGTAGTAAAAACCCTATTTGTTAATAATTTGTTATTCTTTATTATTAGTTATTTTATACTTTCTTAATCGTTTTCGTGCATATTTACGCGTATACTATATCTTGTGATTAAAAATTAACCGAGCAAAATTTAGTGTAGAAATCCAAGAATTGGATTCGGGAGAAACAAGTATGAAAAACAGTACAAACAACATTCGTAAAATTAGACGTATATCTGATCTGGCTCTTGCCACAATCATTTTAGGAATCGGAATGATGGTCCTTGGCACTTCAATGATAGCCGGCTGCATGCTGAGCATGGCAAGAGGAATCAGCCTTCTGGGCGGTGCATCAAACCTTATGCTCTTTGCTTTGACACACGGAACAATGTTCATCGCTGACGGAATCCTGCTGATCGCGTTCTGCATCATGGTTGCAACAAGATATCCGCTGTCAACTGCATTCAGTGTTCTTTACTACTTCTCAATCTTTTGCGTACTGCTGAGCTCTTCAGTTATGGTATTCGGTGTTCTGATCGGTGCAACATTTATGGGATTCATCGTATCAGTATCCGGTCTTGCAATCTCAGGAATGCTTGCTTATCTGGTAAACAGACTTCGCGTTGGTACAAAGAAGATGGTTAAGTCTGAGGCTTACCATGTAGCTTATCATCTTAAGAAGGCAGTGTGAGCATTATCTTGATGTATTCTTCGGACTTGCGCTTCATGATGTCGAGACCTTTTTGAAGATCAGGCAGATTGAAGCGATGGGTGATGAGCTTTGATGGGGTAAAAGAGCTATCGTCTCCGCTCCACTCTGCGAGCCGCGAAAGCGCGTATCTCCAGTCATCGCCATCACCGTCTATTCCATAAAAGCTAGAATTCCAGGTGCCGTGAAGGGTCATCTGATTCCTGAGTATCTTCCAGTAAATTTCTCTTTTCAGCTCCATGTCGGAGGCAGGATTTCCAACCAGCATAACTTTACCAAGGGGCGCAGTGCAGCTGATTGCCTGGGCGTAGCTCTCGCTTCGGCCGATGCATTCGAAGTAGACGTCGGCTTTTTTGCCGCCTGTCAGCTCGTCGATGTAAGCGATTGGGTCGCGGTAGCGCACGTCGCAGAAATGGTTGGGATCATAGCCCATCTCCAGGAGTTTATCTCTCTGAATATCCTTGTTTCCTATGGAAAAGACATTTCGGTAGCCGGCATCTTTCAGGAACAGCGCAACTAGTAGGCCGATGGTTCCCAGTCCACATATCGCAATATTCAAATCTGTCCCACTTTGCTCGTCAATGTCAAGCAGTCCGACCTGGCGGATGGCATGGACAGCTACAGTCATGGGCTCTAGCATGGCTGCGTCGTCGTCGCTTATTCCCTCCGGAATTGGAAGCAAGTTCCACACCGGTGCAACAAGGTACTCTGCAAAACCGCCATCGCAGCGGGATCCCATGTAGTTATAATTCTCGCACATCTCGTAGTGGCGGGACTGGCACTGAGGGCATTTTCCGCAGGGAATGAGCGGGAAGATTCCGACTCTTTTGCCTATAAGTTCTGGCCTTTCCTCGCACTTCTCCACTACTCCGGCCATTTCGTGACCAGGAATAAGTGGCATGTTGCGAGCACCTGTCTTGTAAACTCTTGGCACGTCAGAGCCGCAAATGCCACATCGAGTAATCCTCACCAGCGCCTGTTCGGGGCCGGGGGTTGGGATGTCGGTATCTGTGTATTTGAGGTTGCCGATGCCGTAGAGGATTTGTGATTTCATTGGTGTTCCCTTTAGAATCGTATGATGAATGGTTTAAGTTACGAGATACTGTAAGACATAATTTGAGAAAATCGACTTCATATAAATCGAAGACCTGCCATTATTGGCAGGTCTTCGATTCATATAAAAGATTTGGGTGGGCGGCAATCATCCACCATATCAGGTTCCGCGAAACGGAGCGCCGGGTACCTTTTCCGGCTCGTCAAATCTTTTATGTATTAATTATAGTGCGGTGATATGGACTAGTCAATAACCTTGATCAATCTGCCGCTGTGAACGAATCTATCAAGTTTTTTCTGGGGTAAGTCAAACATTGTAGCGACATATAAGTCTTCACTTTTTGAATCT
>JAEEGI010000813.1_pt1 | contig 83194 bp, 84 predicted proteins | sample 8958751 | NCBI WGS metagenome assembly JAEEGI01 (sample SAMN16246545, study PRJNA631951) | gut metagenome | biome: gut microbiome; feature: rumen; material: KS-attached | host: Bos | place: Iran: Karaj | collected 2018-10 | reverse complement strand
CGCCGGGTATCCGCGTCTGGTATGGATAAGCGCTGAAAGCATCTAAGTGCGAAGCCTTCCGCAAGATGAGAACTCCATGAGGGTCGTCCGAGACGAGGACGTTGATAGGGTGCAGGTGTAAAGACGGCGACGTCAAAGCCGAGCACTACTAATTGCCCGAACGCTTTCGCAGCTCAGCAGTGAACTGCTGAGAACATAACGAAGTCATACTGTCAGGTGTTGGTATTGAGTCCAATCGAGGTTTTGCTTGTGAAGATTGTCACCTTATACTGGTAGTACTAGTGATACTAGTCGTACTAGATCGATTTATCAGGTGGTTATTGCGGCGGGGTCCCACCTCTTCCCATTCCGAACAGAGAAGTTAAGCCCGCCTGCGCCGATGGTACTGCAATGCAATGCGGGAGAGTAGGAGGCCGCCACTTTTTTCAAGGAATAGTCCTGTAGTCGTAAGATTATGGGACTATTTTTTTGTTATATTCTTGTTTTTTCGTAACTTTGCAAGAATTCTCAGCTTTTCTTTGTATAAAGGCAGTCTGAGGGATTGAAGAAAAACAGGGTTACGAATTGGAGACCGTACTCAATTCCACATTCTGCTATAAACTGCATCAAAGAACACCCGATAATAAGCCAGCAACCGTACTATGACTCATCATCGGGTGCAAAGGTACATAATTTCTTCGAACTGAACAAATCATGGATCAACTTTTTCTTTTGAGCTTGCTCAACGCTCTTGAACTGATTGCGGCATTTTGTGTGGCACTTGCCAGAAAAGTGCGTATTAGGCTACGTCCTTCTACTCTCCGACAGTGTGGATATTCTTTAGTGATTGTCACTATATTCCTTAGCAATGAGTATTGAACGATTGAGTTTGTCAATAAATCACTGCTTATCTTGTGACAGCAGTATAGGTATATCCCTTGCCATAACGTGCAGTCAATCTTTGCGACAGTGTCGCAAGAATTTTGCTGCCATAAGCAGAATACTGCTTGTAGCCCATATCCTCATTGATATAATGGCCTATATGCCAGAACATCAAATCAGAATGCTTGTTCACATACACGACAACCTCTTGCCGGGCATTGTCAATAATGTCGGATACACCCTTATAAAGGCTGTCACTTACCTGCTCAATTGCTTTCGTTTCTACTATTTCGTTTGCCATATCTCATTTCGTTTGCAAAGTTACTGATTTTCTAAGACAATCAAAAATACTACTCCCTTAATTAAATTTGTTATTAGAAATATCCAAGTAATTGTGTTTCTGATTCTCCTATAGTTTGAGTATCAAGAATATTATTCAATTCTTTCTTAGAGAGTAAACATACGTTTCTAATACTTTCCATGGAAACACCTTTATATACTCTCTCAAACTCTCCTTTTACATAACCATGGAACTCTCCATCATCGATATCACCATCAATATCAAAATCTTCACCAATATCTCTCATTAATAATGTTTGTTCATAGTCCGTTTTTGTTATTACTATACATCCGCTGGGGAAAAGCTTAAGAGTATTGGCTTTAATTCTCCACTCTCTAAGCCACGTATAATCGCTAACTTTGGGCTTGTACTCTACGCAACGCCAATAAAGACATTGGGACAGTTTTCCAAAATCATCATTCGTCCCATAGATAACAGGTCTGCATCCTAAATCAAATAGAATGTCCTTTTTTATTCCTACTCCATATGGTGCAAACATCGGTTCTGGGTAACGATCAAAGATTTGAAACATGTTATATAAAGCAGTCAATGGCGCTTCTGTAAAACAAATATAACCATTCCTTTTTATATCTTTTAGCTCACCATCTGCAAGAATTCTCAATAAAGTCTCAAATGCTTTACTACCTCTTGTAAAATGAAAAAGATAATCAGAGATATCTTCCCTTGCTGCAAGTATGGCTTTCAATGTAGAGTTAACCATCTTATAATTCAAATAGTTTTGTCCATTATTCATAGCCTTGTACTCGTTTTGTCAAAACATAGCTATCATTATCTTTGTAGGGTTTATACTTTTCACATCGTACAGTTCCATTTATAAAAGGTCCTAATTCTTCTAAGCCACCAGCACTTATCACACACTCGCCCTGCTTGTTAATATAAAAATCTCCTCCAATACCTATTTCATGAACTAAAGCCAACCCTTCTGAAAAATCATTTGCCCAGTCAAATCGTGGTTTAATGATTAACTCCATTTTTTCATTTATATATCCATATTTTCCTCCAATACAGACACAAGCCATTCCTTCAGCAAATTGTCTGGCATGTCTTAACACAGGTGGACAAAGAATTTTTCCTTCAAGATCTTTATATCCAAACAATTTCCCTTCTTTAAAACATAATGGTGGCTCCAATTCTTTAATTTTCTTACAATAATCTATGTTATTACTATTTATTAATTTGATCTTGGCAATAGCTTTTTCCAATTCTATTTTATTGGGAAAAACACATGGAATTATTTCGTTCAAATATATATCGACACAGCCAAAACTTTGCCCCTTTTGGACTATTGCCACACCATTATCAAAATCGTAAGCCCAGTCATATTTTGAAGGTATTTCTATTTCTTTTAAACCATTTTTTACAAACACACACCCTTTAGTATTGATGTATCCAAAATCAACGTCATATCGTACTTTTGCTCTACCTTTTTTAAATTCATGTATTTCATTATATTTGCATTCTATTACTTCTACTCCATTTACATCGATAAAACCATATCCTCTGGATAAGTCATAGACAGGTAGTAGACCATCACGAAATGTATTTCCCATATGATTGTATTTCTTTCCATTTCTTGATAGTGAACTATCTAACCACCATCGATTATCCTTCATGCGAAAGCTATAAAATGTTCCATCAGCCTTCACTAATCCTATTGGAGAATCATCAGCATAATAGCTTTTTAAAACTCTAATCCATCCATTAACAATTTTTTCCATAAAATAATTACAATCCTCGTCATCCTCTTCCTTGTTTATTTCAAAAATGGAAAAAAGTTCTTTTTGGTTCCTTATGTCAATTAATTTGAGTCCATGATCCACTATGGCAATATTACCATCGCAATCATCTATATACATATAATGTGCAGGAATAAGTTCTTTTCCATCATAATCTAATAATCCACATTTGTGATTATCAATTACAAAAATATAATCTCCATCCATTTTTGCATCACAAATATATGTAAATTTTGGTTCATATAATATATTTCCATTTATATCACAGATGCCATACAATTGATGTTTCCAATCTCCTCCATTAGAAACATGTTTGTAACATATAACAACATTACCAATCAAGCCACATAGTTGATATTGCGTCTCAATCACACTCCCGTCTTCCCAAATAATACTATTTGATTCTATTCTTATCTTTTTTTGTTCAGTTATTACATTGTCAAAATCATCATTGTTTTCAACAATAGGAATAGGAGGGAAAACGCTTGTGTTCACTTTTTCTGTTTTAAAATCCCTCTCATAGGGAAAAGCACTTTTCCTGATTTTAGCATCATAATCCATATCATAAGGGTATGTATGTCCTTCTGCATCAATCAATAATGTCTTTCCATTTTCTTTTGCAACAGCTAATTCACCTTGACTCCAAAGAAAAGCATCTAATTCCGGAATATATTTTGAAGTATATATCATTTCATAGTTTAGTATTTTCATAGAGCCTTTACCAGCATCATAAACAGCATAAGAGTTGACTCTTAAAGTTTCTCTCCACCTATATACTTCACGTATTTTGCTCAAAGTGAATATAAAAATATCTTTAGAATGACTAAAATTTAAAGAAACCATAGTTTTTGCGCTTTTAACTAACTATTATTATGTTTTTTCACCTTCTTATTTTGACGAAACCAATAACTCCCTCACATCCACATCAAGGTGGTGTGCAATCTCATAGAGCTGTTCCACGGATGGCTGCACTTTGTTTGTCATCCATCGCGATACTGTACCAATGTTACGGCCCATTTGTTCAGAAAGCCATGTTCCTGTTTTTTCTTTCTCTGCCAGTACAATCTTTAGTCTATTATAATGTTGTCTATCCATATCGTTTTTAGTTACTCATTGCCTAACATTAGGCGTTTCGTGTGCAAATTTAATAAATTAGTTGCAAAGTAACAAACTTATTAGCATTTATGTTGCAAAAATAGTACAAATGCCACTATAGGGGGTAGCCTAACACCCCCTGCTTGCAGGGAGTGCCACAATTGTGGTAGCCTAATCCCACCCATGCGGATTGATGCCACTATAGGGGTAGCCTACTACCCCGTTATGGGCTCAATGCCGTAATGGGAGTTGCCGCACACCAAGGTTGAGCAAGCTCATCGGACAAGTAGGCTTGTTACACAAGGATTTTCTTGTCTGTGTTAAAAACCGAGAACAATTTTTCCGCGCAGTATAATTTATTTGTTTTGATATACCTTTGCCGCCAGATTTTACAAAAAACTAAATTAGACTATGGAGGTTATATCAATTGAGCGCAGTACCTACGAGGAACTGCTGACGAGTTTTAACAACTTCGCCTCACAAATGAAGGCAATGGCTAGTAGAGGTACAGACAAGCGGCTTGGCGAGTGGCTCGACAACCAGGACGTATGTCAGATACTGAACATTAGCCCAAGAACATTGCAGACGCTCCGCCAAAACGGGACGTTGGCTTATTCCCAGATTGAGCATAAGACTTACTATAAGCCTGAAGATGTAGAACGTATTATCCCACTTGTAGAGGACAGGAAGAAAGATGCTCATTCGTATGGATGTCATCAATGGAAAGGAGGTGGTATATGAATGAACTGATTATGCCGCATAATGCTGGTGTGATGCGAGTGCTGGAGAGCATGAAGGAGGTACTAGCATTGTACAAGAATGTCACTGGCAACTATCGTCCATTGCTTGATGGTGAACGATACCTGACAGATAGGGAGGTTGCTGAGATTCTAAAGGTTAGCCGAAGAACGCTACAAAAATATCGCAATGATGGCGTGCTACCTTACATTCTATTAGGCGGGAAAGTGCTGTATCGTGAGAGTGATCTGGAGAAGGTCTTGGAATCATGCTATCATCCGGCACGTTAACAAGAGGGAAAAAGAGAAAGCCCCATAAGTCCACAGTATGAAAAATAACGCAGAAAGGCGAAAGACAGACTATCGCTAATCATTCGTCTTTCTGCTTTGAAGTTTTTGAGTCCCAGCGATTATGCAGTCTTGATGTCCTTGAATGATGCATTGAGCTTGTCGCCCAGCATCGTCAGGTCGTTGTTGAGTTTTTGACTTGTTATCTTCGCATAAATCTGAGTTGTGACGATATTCGTATGTCCCAATACACGACTCACGCTCTCAATGGGCATACCCTTTGAAAGCGCCAATGTTGCGAATGAATGCCTGCCACAATGGAATGATATCTGCTTCTCTATTCCACAGGCTTCCATCACCTTCTTCAGTTTCTTGCACATTGACCAGTAGTTCATCTTGCCGAACACCAGTTTGTTTTCCTGTAAGTGCTTGTAACGGTCGATAATCTGTAAAGGTACATCCATCAGCTTCACCAGGAAGGGGATGTTGGTCTTATGACGCTTGCTGATGATCCACTTGTCACCGTTGATGTCCACGATGTTGTCCGTCGTAAGGTTCTTCACGTCGATGAACGAGAGAGCGGTGAAGCACACGAATACAAAAATGTCACGCACGAAGGCCAAATTGTCGTCCTCGAACTCATGGGTTACGACTGCCTTTAGTTCTTCTTCGGTCAAGAACTCCCTTTCCTTGCAGTTGGGACTGATATGGAACTGAGCAAATGGGTTACGAGGAATCTTGCCATTATAGTGTGCCCTCAATACGACACCCTTCAGCCACATGCAACGTTGCCAGATTGTGGCATTGGCCAGTCCTCGGTCTGTGCTGAGATAGGCAGAAAAGTCCTTGATGAACTCTGGAGTCAGTTCTAACATTGACATGTCCGTCCGACGATAATGAGATTGGATAAACTCAGCCACATCCTTTCGTGAGCGCTCCATGGCCCATAAGGTGCTGGCAACCCTGTCCTTTCCAATACGCTTTTTCTGGTTGGCAATGTCCTTGTCGAAAGCACTCAGCAGAGTCTCGTACTCACTGCCAAAGCCCTGATAGGAGTTGCGTACCATCTCAGCCGTTACGAAAGCCTCGCGGTCTGACAAGTGCTGATAGTGCTTGATAATCTGCGCCTTGATGTTATCCAACTCACGGTTAATCTGCAAAGCTTCCTTGCTACGACCCTTGGCACAGTTGCCCTTTACGTCCCATAGTTCAAGCGGGATGGACTTCTTACAACTGAACTGGCTCTGGGTGCCGTTAATCGTCACACGTCCCATCACAGGCACCACACCGTTCTTCTCCTTACTCTTGTTCACATAGAACAGAATGTTGAATGTACTTCTCATGTTTCTTACTCCTTTTTAATTTTTGGCTGCAAAACTACTGTCTTTTGGGTTATCCATCGCTATGCAAAATGTAGCAGTTTGCGGAATAAGAAACTGGCGGTGAAAGGTGCACCATTCTTCACCATTTTGCGTGATAACTTTACTCGGCTCCAAGGACATAAATTGGGTTACGAATAAGAAACCTAACTCCTTCACCAATCCTCCCCAATTTGCTTTTAGTCCCTATTTGAACTTCCTCATTCTGCCCCGTCTTGCCTCTATTTTTGGCCGAATTGCGTTAATCTTCTAAAATCGCTTCGCTTTTACAACCTTTTTTTGTAACTTTGCGACAAAAAGTGGCAAAGTATGAAGAGGATACTGTTAATAATCTTGTGTGTTGTTGTAGTTGGACTCACAGCTCTGACTATGACGAAACCAGAGAGGTCTGAACATTATGATGCCGTGAAAATCGCCGTAGCAAATGTAGTAGACCGCGAATTGCATGAGAATCCGCAGACTGTTGACTTTGCTACGATGGGTACGATGTCTGCATTGAATATGTTTGATGACTATTTGTCGAAGAATCTATTCGTGCAAGATCATACTATTTATACTGTAGGTGTGCTGATGTATCAAGAAATGTTTCTTCCCATCTCTATCGGTGTATTAGGGCAGGTTCATCTGACAGTCAGTGAAGATGATTTGAAAAAGGCGTTGAAGATGCCTGAGATAAAGGAAATGATGAAATCAGAGAGTATAGAAGAAGCAGTGAAATTATATATGAAAAAAAAATAGTAATATGATAAGAACGATGATGAAGAAATTATTTTCACTTTGTTTTTTAGCAATGTTGGGTATTGGATATGTTCCTGCTCAAGATTTAGATTTAAGCGATATTACGAAAGGGAATTTTCGTGGTGAGTCGATGGCTGCAGTGAAGCCCTTAAGTGACGGAGAATCGTATGCCCAGCTGAGTAGTGACGGACAGCGTATCGAGCAGTACTCTTTTAAGACGGGTAAACAGATTGGTGTGCTGTTTGATGCAAAAGCTGCTAAGGGTGCGACGATAGACGAGATAGAGAATTATATAATTAGTCCTGATGGTCAGCGGCTGCTTATCCAAACTCAGTCTAAGCGTATCTATCGTCATTCGTTTACTGCTAACTATTACATCTATACTGTGCGTAACAATCGTTTGGTCCCGTTGTCAGAGAATGGTCCCCAGCAAACCCCTTTGTTCTCGCCAGACGGGCTTCAGATAGCTTTTGTGAGGGGTAATAACATATTTATAGTCAAACTGTTATATGATAACGCAGAAGTACAGATTACAAAGGACGGCAAGCGTAACGAAGTTATTAACGGCATCCCTGATTGGGTGAACGAAGAGGAATTTGGATTAGCCCGTTCGATGGTGTTTACAGCTGACAGCAAACAGTTGGTATGGGTTCGTTACGACGAAAAGGTCGTAAAGGAATTCTCTATGCCACTGTTCAAGGGTTTGAACCCTGAGCGTCAAGAATACGCTGATTATCCAGGTGCCTACACCTATAAATACCCGATTGCTGGTGAAGAGAATTCAAGGGTTACAGTTTGGAGTTTTGATATCAGTAGTCGTCAGACCCGTCAGTTACAGTTACCACTTGGTGCTGACGACTATGTGCCTCGTTTGAAGATGACCAATCAGCCCCAGCAAGTAGCTGTTTACACATTGAACCGTCATCAGGATTGTCTGCGTATCTTTATGTGCAATCCTTTGTCGACAGTCTGCAAGCAGGTCATTGAGGAAAAGGTCAGTAAGTACGTGAGAGAAGAAGCCATGAATGGTATTCAGATTACGGACCGTCATATTCTTGTTCCCAGCGACCGCTCAGGTTGGATGCATCTGTATCTCTACAACCAGAATGGCCAGTTGTTACGTCAGGTGGACAATGGCGATTATGAGGTCAGCGATGTCTATGGCTATGACGAACAGACAGGCAATGTCTACTATGCCTCCCACGAAAATGGTGCTACCGACCAGCGTGTGTGGGTGTCGCATAAAGATGGAAAACGTGAGTGTCTGACACCCAAGGCAGGTTGGAATACGGCAATCTTTAGTAAAGACTTCAAGTATTTCATCCACACATGGAGCAATATTAATACCCCGCCAGTCTATTCACTATGTAACAATGTTGGAAAGGAATTGGCGGCACTGATAGACAACAAAGAGCTGCAACAAAAACTCGCAAGCTATCAGTTAGGCAAGCGCGAACTTTTTACCTTCACTACGTCGGAGGGTGTTCAGTTGAATGGCTGGCTTATAAAGCCTGCTAACTTCGATGCATCGAAGCGCTATCCCGTTATCATGTACCAGTATGGAGGTCCAGGTAACCAGCAGGTGGCTGACCGCTGGAATATCGGTATGTCCGGTCAGGGGGCCATTCTTGAGCAATATCTGTGCCAGCAGGGATTCCTTTGTGTCTGTGTTGACAATCGTGGCACCGGTGGACGTGGTGCAGATTTTGAAAAGTGTACCTATCTGAAATTGGGACAACTCGAGGCTCGTGACCAAGTTGAGACAGCCCTCTGGTTAGGTCAACAGTCGTATGTCGACAAGGAACGCATCGCCATATGGGGTTGGAGTTTCGGTGGCTTTAACACATTGATGGCTATGTCCGAGGGTAGGGATGTGTTCCGTGCTGGTATCGCCATTGCTCCTCCCACCTCTTGGCGTTTCTACGACACTGTTTATACCGAGCGTTTCATGCGCACTCCGAAGGAAAATGCCGCAGGCTATGACGACTGTCCGATAAGCCGTGCAGGAAAACTGCACGGAGCACTACTGCTTTGTCACGGAATGGCAGATGATAATGTTCACTTCCGCAATACAGCAGAGTATACAGAAGCATTGGTGCAGGCCGACAAGGACTTCCGCCAGTTGGTATACACCAACCGCAACCACAGCATTTATGGTGGGAACACACGTAACCACCTGTTCCGTCAATGTGTCAAGTTCTTTAAAGAAGAACTGAAATAACAAAGAAGGGAACCCGTTTAAGGTTCCCTTCTTCTTTTCATTATATCTTTATTTCTTTCTGACGGGATCACAAGTCAGTCCGCAACCCAGTTTCTTGAAGATTTTGCGGTCTACTTCGGAGAGCATTACTGTCGAGTGTACTTGGCAACCGCGTAATTGTGGCAGTTGCTCTAGGGCATGGCGGCAGTTGTCATCATATTGTGAAACGACACTCAGGGCAACTAACACTTCATCAGTATGTAATCGTGGGTTTCTGGCACCAAGATATTCAGTCTTCGTCTTTTGCACAGGTTCTATCAGACTTTGGGGAATTAACTTTGCTTCATGGTCGATACCTGCCAGATGTTTAGTTGCATTCAGAAGAAGAGCTGCGCTACAACCGAGCAACGGTGATGATTTCGCAGTGATGATCGTACCATCTTCAAGTTCGATGGCAGCAGCTGTATGCCCACTTTCCAGCTGTTTTTCATAAGCAGCAGTAGTTACTGGCCGGAAGGCTGTTGTGATTTTCGCCTGATTGAACAGTAGGCGAATCTTGCTAACCTCATTCTCGTTGTCGGCACCTTCAGCCAGTTTATTGGTAGCAGCATAGAAACGACGGATAATCTCGTCTTTCGAGGCTTTACAGCAAACCTCATCATCTGAGATGCAGAAACCAATCATATTGACTCCCATATCCGTTGGTGATTTATAGGGATTCTCGCCGTATATACCTTCAAAAAGTGCATTCAGTACAGGGAATATCTCTACGTCACGATTATAGTTGACGGCAGTCTTTCCGTAAGCTTCCAAATGGAAGGGGTCAATCATATTGACGTCGTTCAGGTCGGCTGTAGCAGCCTCGTAGGCAATGTTCACAGGGTGCTTCAGGGGCAGACTCCACACGGGGAAAGTCTCGAATTTAGCATATCCGGCACGTATGCCACGTTTGTTTTCGTTATAGAGTTGTGAGAGACAGGTGGCCATCTTACCGCTACCCGGTCCTGGGGCAGTAACGATGACGAGCTCGCGTGAAGTCTCTACATAGTCGTTTTTGCCAAATCCCTCGTCCGATGCTATCAGTTCTACGTTATGAGGATAACCGTCAATGGGGTAGTGAACATACGACTTGATGCCCATCCTCTCCAGGCGGTGACGGAACTGGTCTGCAGTTTGCTGTCTGTTGTAATGGGTAATCACCACAGATCCTACCATGAAGTTACGTTGCATAAATTCGTCGCGCAAACGGAGCACGTCTTCATCGTAGGTAATACCGAGGTCGGCACGAACCTTGTTTCTCTCGATATCTTCTGCACTTACCACAATGATAATTTCGATGCTGTCGCGCAACTGGGCCAGCATCCGTAGTTTTGAGTCTGGCTTAAAACCTGGCAAAACGCGCGATGCATGATGGTCGTCAAATAGTTTTCCGCCCAACTCCATATAAAGTTTTCCGTCGAACTGGGCAATACGCTCACGAATGTGCTCTGACTGTATCTTCAGATACTTCTCGTTGTCAAAACCAATCTTCATTTCCTTGTCTTTTTTGAATTTTGACTGCAAAGATACATATTTTTCTTAAATTCTTGATATCTTTGCGTGCAAAAAGTGTGTGAGATGAAGAAAAAAGTTTTGTCAAGCCCGTGCGGTTTCAATTCTTTTTTGTAACTTTGCGGCGTGGTAGGCTATTCATCCACAAAATCACGGAATAGGCAGTAACCAAAAACATTAATCAATAAATATTTTAATTATGGCATTTACAGAAACAAGGACAACGGGTTATGGAACCCGAGTTGGAAACTCTTTTAGGGCAATAGGCAGTGGATTCTTGCTGTTTATCGCTGGCACGGCACTGCTTTGGTGGAATGAAGGTCGTGCGGTAAAAACTGAGAAGATGCTCGAAGAGGCCGGAAGTGCGTATGTCGAGATGGAGAACCCCAACAAGAAGGATGCCTCTCTCGAAGGCGAGTTGATTTGTGGTACCGCTCTGGCCACCACCGAGGACTCTCTGACGGATGCCCAGTTCGGCATTGGCGCTAAAGCTATCTCGCTTCGTCGCACGGTAGAGTACTACCAGTGGGTTGAGCATTCTACTGAGGAGAAGGAAGACAAACTGGGTGGTAAGGAAGTGACCACCACGACCTATACCTATTCCAAGGAGTGGGTGAGCCGTCCCATCGAGTCTGCCCAGTTTAAGGATCCTGCCTATCAAAAAAAGAATATGGTGCTGGCCACCTTCGAGGATGACGAGCAGTGGGCCGAGAACGTGTCGTGGGGTGCCTACAAACTCACTGAGGGTCTCATCCACAGCATCTCTTCCCGCGAGGCCATTGACTTGGCTATTGCAGAAGATCTGCTGAAACAGTTCGAAAGCAACACCCAGACCGCCTACGAGCGTTTCTATGGTGTGCAGCAAAAGACGCAGCAGCCTACTCAGCAACCTGTTCAGCAACCGGCTATTCCCGACTCTATAAAGGCGTTACTCCCCGATTCTGTCAGGGCAGCCCTCGATGCTCAGAAGGCTCTCAACGACTCTATCAACGAGGCTATGGCCAAGGCAGAGAACAAGAAAGACCTGGAGTATATTCATCAGGCCAGCAATGTGCTTTACTTTGGACGCGTTCCCGGTTCTCCTGAGGTGGGTGATGTTCGTGTGACTTTCGAGAAGGTAGTTCCTGCCAAGGTCACCGTGATGGCTGTTGTCGATGGTGACTCCTTCAAGCCTTTCAAGGCTAAGAACGGCAAGCGTTTCCAGACTCTTGTGATGGGTAAGAAGAGTGGCGACGAGATTATCGAGGACGCTCAGGATGCCAATACCATGTGGACTTGGATGTTGCGCATTCTTGGTGTGCTGTTGGTGATTGGTGGTTTGAAGGGTATCTTTGGTTTTGTCGAGACTATTCTCAAGGTTGTTCCTTTCATTGCCGGCATCTTCGGCTGGGGCATTGGACTCGTCTGCACCATTATCGGTATTGCCTGGTCGCTCATCGTCATTGCTATCGCATGGCTGTTCTATCGTCCGTTACTGGGCATCGGCCTCTTGGTACTGGCAGGCTTCCTCGTTTGGGTATTTGCCTTCAAGGGCAAGGATAAACTGAAGGAACTGGCTGCCAAGGCTAAGGACAAGAACGGTGCTCCTGTTCCTGCTCCTGCAGAGTAAACGAGAGTTAATAGATAAGAAATAGTTAGGGGTGCGTCCAACATTGGAAGCACCCCTAATAATTTTCTGTCGGATGGAATTATTTTTTCGTCGGACGGAATTTTATTTCTGTCGGACGGAATTTCTTTTCCGGCCGGAGATTATCTCCTCTGCTTCTTCATTTCCTCGGCCTGTTTCTGCATGGCTTCCAGACGTGCGGCCAGTCCCGACTGTTTCTTGGGATTGTTCTTGTTTGCCTGATAGTTAGCTTCCAGAATGGCCAGCAGTTTTTTGTCGTCAGTGGTCTTGCGCAGCGTCCACATGATGGCAGCTGACATAAACAGCGAAACAAAGTAGTAGAAGTTCAAGCCTGAGCTGTAGTCGTTGAAGATGAAGAAGAACATCAGCGGCATGATGTACATCATCCACTGCATGACCTTCATCTGCTCCGCCTGCTGACCTACCATCTGGTCCTTCTGCTGCTGCATCGAGAACCAAGTGTACAACAGCTGTGCGCCGCAGAACAGGATACACGTCAGCGACAAGTGATCACCGATACCCCAAATGTTCTTGCCCCATTCTATGATTGGGTCGTATGTCGACAGGTCGCTCATCCACAGGAACGACTGTCCGCGCAGCTGGATGGCGTTGGGCACGAAGAAGAACATAGCCAGCCAGATAGGCATCTGGATGAGCATGGGCAGACAGCCTGACAATGGGCTGACACCGTATTTTGAATACAGCGACATCATCTCCTGCTGTTTCTTCATCTGGTCCTCAGGCTTGTCGTACTGCTTGGTGGCCTCCTCGAACTTAGGTTTCAGCACGCGCATCTTGGCACTCGACATGTAGCTCTTCTTCACCATCGGGAAGGTGATCAACTTAAGCAGGATGGTAATCAGAATCAGCACGATACCCATGTTGAATCCGAAGCCCGTCAGCCAGTCGAATACATACAACGTGAACCAGCGGTTAATCCAGCGCAACAGCCACCAGCCCAGATCTACGAGCTGTTCCAGGTCTAGATCCTTACCAAAGGCGCTCTGCTCTTCCACATCCTTGATGAGTCGGAAGTCGTTGGGACCGATATACATCTCAAACTCCGAAGCCTTCTGGCCTGTGGGGTCGAATGCTGTCTTCATCTTGGCGTCGAACTGCTTCAGGTATCCTGAGCCTTTTTCTTCCAGCGTGCTGCTCAGCTGGGCTCCTGCGGCGAAGTTATCCTTGGAGATGAGTGCCACGCTGAAGAACTGATTGCGGAATGCCACCCAGTCGGTCTGCTCTTCCGTCTGCTCTTCTTTGTCACTGCTTTCCGACAGTTTGTCGGTGCTGCCGCTCTTGCTCTCCTTATAATATATAGAGGTGTAGCGGTTCTCAAAAGAAAAACCCTTCTCCTGCTGGCGGCAGTGGTCCGTCCACTCAATCTCCATCTCCTTATACGACGGAGCGAAAATGTTGGCCAGTCCGTGACTCTCGAACGACAGACTCAGCAGATAGTCCTTGCCCAGACGGTATTTCAGTGCAATCTCGCCACCGTTTTGAGCCTTGGCGGTCATGGTGACGGTTGAATCTGTCTGCTCCGAGGGTGTGAAGTACATCTCGCTGGTTACGATGTTTTCCTGCTTACCGGCCAGCATGAAGGTCATGTTCTGGTCCTTTTCATCGAACAGCGTTACGTCCGGCTGGTCGTCAATGCTCTTGAAGTCTTTGATGACTGCCTTGCGGATAACGCCGCCCTTCGTGTCGAGCGTCAATTCCAGCTTACCGTTCTTCAGCACGATTTTCTCCGATGTGCCGTTCAGGGCCGAGTGGAATAGGGAAGTGGTATCAACGGCAACGCTGTCGACAGCAGAACTGTCGACCACAGTTTTCTTGGCTTCCTTTTTGGCCTTTTCGGCCTGAGCCTGGGCGATGGCTTGTAGGCTGTCTTGCAGGCGTGCGGCTTCGATTTGTTCTGCCGAGGGCTGGTTCCACCAGCTGAATCCTATCAGTACGGCAGCTATCAGCACGAAGCCGATAATAGTGTCTCTATTCATATTATTATAATATTTTTCTTGTAGTTGATTTCGAAATCGACTGCAAAGGTACGATTTTTTTTTCTTTTTCTTACCCTATTCTTTATTTTTTTGCTATCTTTGCCAACGATTAAGCTATCGAATATGAAACACAAGTCCCTTTTAATCCTATTCGTAGCGCTGCTGACAGCTACTGTAGCGTCAGCCCAGCGCACCAAGAAAAGTAATGCTTCGAAGCCCGATACGGCTTTGGCGGTTCGAAACTATATCGACTCGCTCCGCGTGTTGCGCCAGCAGCTCGATTCTGTGCAGCGCATCAACGAGGCGTTGCGTGCAGAGTCCGATGACGGGCGCTATTACCGTCTGTTTGCTCCTACCACGTTCTACCATTCCGGAGCCCGGCAGGTGCTGTCGCTGACTCCTCCGACGGGCGATAACGTGACAAGTGCTGTCGATGCTGCTTTGTTGTCGCTCTACATGCGCCGTCCTGATCTCATTAGCACTTCCGAGAGTCAATTGCTCAAGGCTGGCACCCTTCGTGAGGATGTTAACCAACAGGTGAAACAGCAGGTGGAACTCGTCGAGATGGCCGCTCCCGTTCCCGAGGAACCCGTCGTCGAGGCTCCTGTTGCGGTCGAAGTGAAGAAACCTAATTTCTGGAAATTCAAGTTCGACGGCTCCCTGCAGTTCCTCCAGAACTATGTGTCCGACAACTGGCACAAGGGTGGTGAGTCCAACTATTCTGCCGTGGGTGCTGTGACGCTGGAGTTAAACTACAATGACAAGGACCGCGTCACCTTCGACAACAAACTTGAGACCAAGCTGGGTTTCCAGACGTCGCGTTCCGACACTGTTCATAAGTTCAAGACCAACAACGACCTGTTGCGTCTCACCAGCAAGCTGGGTCTTCAGGCTCACAAGAAGTGGTACTACACCTTGCAGCTCCTGGCCTATACGCAGTTCGCTCCGGGTTACAAGGCCAACGACGAGTTTGTCTATTCTGACTTCATGTCGCCCTTCAAGTTGAATGTCGGTATTGGTATGGAGTATAAGGTCGAAGCGCTGAACAAGCGCCTGACGGGTTCACTCAATTTCCTGCCCCTGTCGTTTAACTTCACTTATGTCGGACGTAAGGCACTGGCCTCACGCAACGGCATTTCCGGTGACCATCACACTACCGAGGACTTCGGTTCGCAGTTCACGGCAGACCTGAAATGGCAGATTGCCGAGCAGGTGTTGTGGAAGACGCGTTTCTATGCCAACACTTCTTACCAACGCACGCTGGTGGAGTGGGAGAACCAGTTTGAACTGAAGGTGTCGAAATACATCTCTGCCAACCTCTTCCTCTATCCGCGCTTCGACGACAGCAATGCCCGCGACGACGATATGGGCTATTTCCAGTTCCAGGAGTACTCCTCGCTGGGGCTAACTTATACTTTCTAAGGGAAAAGTGAATAGTGAAAAGTGAAAAATTTGCTACCGCATTAGGATTTATTGCCCGGCGGTAGCAAATTTTTCACTTTTCACTTTTACCTATAACTTTACTTTTTTTCGGCTTCCGTCATGTCGCCCTCAATATAGAGTCGCGTCATTTCTACGGAACCGTTCGTACGAACGGTGATGCTTTTCTTAAAGTGTCCGGGGAACTTGCCAGCGCCGTTGTACGTCACTTTGATTTCTCCCTTCTCGCCGGGCTTTACAGCCTCCTTCGTATATTCAGGCACCGTACATCCGCACGAGGCAATAGCCTGGTTCACCACCAACGGCTGTTCGCCCACATTGGTATAGGTAAACACGCACGTCACCTTGGGGTTACTTTCCGAGAAAGATCCAAAGTCGTGGGTAGTCTTGTCGAATTTGATTTGTGCTGGCTTCTGAGCCATTACGGCAGTCAAGGTAAAGACCAGCATCACGGTTGTCAATATAAGTTTCTTCATTGTCTTTTCTGTCTTAAGTTGATAAATCGTTGCAAAAGTAAGGCTTTTTATTTAGACTTGTATCCTTTTGTCCCCGTTTTTAACAAAATTTATAGACGGAATGGTCATAAGAAGACGAAATAATTTGTATCTTTGCCCCAATTATTGTAAATATGAACCTAAAAAACGATAATCAATGAAAAGACTGATTTTAATGTTGCTGGTGATGGTAGCCTTTGCCGCTACTGCCGATGCACAGGGATTCCTGAAGAAACTGAAAGAGCGCGCTGTCAATGCTGCCGAGAATGCTGTGACTAACAAAGTTGACAAAGAAACGAACAAAGCTGTGGGCGACGTGCTTGACGGCAAGAGCAAAACGGACAATAGCGGGGATGCCGCAGATGCCACAGACACCTACGATCCTCAGGCTGGTGCTGCCAAGAGCGACTTCGTTCGCGGTAGTGCCGTTATGTTCGAGGACAATATGCAGGGCGAGCAGGTAGGTGAGTTCCCCTCCAAGTGGGACTTGGTGCGTGGTAATGCTGAGATTGCTACCATTCAGGGTAAGACCTGCATTGCTTTCTTGGCCGACGATAGTTGGATTAGTCCGTTGGTGAAAGGCGGCATCAAGAACTATCTGGGTGACGTGTTTACAGTGGAATACGATATGCTGTATAAGCAGAAGGGAGGCGCTGACCCAGACGTGGAACTTGATATTATGCATGAAAGCATGGAGCGTGACCATGAACTGTTCACCATTCAGCACCACTTCCATTATGACAGGACGGGTGTCTCATGTGATTACGTTCGTCCAACGGAACAGAGTTGGGATCATAAGGAGGGCAATTCCAGAGCTGATGAAGTTGCTTGTGTCAACGATGGACGTTGGCATCATTATGCTCTGTCGTTCAATAAGCGCGCCATCAAGTTCTATATTGACGGGAAGCGTGTTATCAACGTTCCTAACGCCAAGGCTGGTGCAGGATGGATAACGTGGTTCGTTGGTCACGGAACTTCGGAGAATCCTGTCTATATGCGCAACGTGGTGATTGCCAAGGGTGCCGTTGATCTTTATGAGCGCAAAGCTACCGATATGTCTGCCGTTGAGAAGGCTATCGCTGAGACGGGTAAGTTCGTGACTAACAATATCTTATTCGAAACCGGTAAGGCTACGCTGAAGCCTGAGTCGATGGAGGAAATCCAGAAGGTGGCAGACTATATGAAGAAGAACCCGAGCGCCCGTTTCGAGGTGCAGGGACATACCGACAATCAGGGCTCCGACAAGATCAACGACCCACTCTCTCAGCAGCGTGCCGAAGCTGTCGTCAAAGCTCTCGAACAGCTGGGCTGCGATCCGTTCAATATGCGTGCCGTAGGTAAGGGCTCTCACGAACCCGTTGCCGACAACAACTCCGAAGCCGGCCGCGCCAAGAACCGCCGCGTTGTTTTTGTAAAGAAGTAACCGCGTATTATACGAATTAACGCCCTGATGCCGAAAAGACATCAGGGCGTTTTGCTGCTATTAAAATAGAAACCATCGTCGCAGTTTTATCGTCCATCGCCGCAGTTTTATCATCCATTGTCGCAGTTTTATCATCCATCGACGCAGTTTTAACTTCAGAAGCCACCTCGCGACCTTTTCCCCCGTACCTGACAACCTTTTAGCAGGGGCCTCGAAATATTTTAGCAGGAGCTTCGCATTCTTTTATCCACGTATTGTTTGGTAGTTTCGCAGGAAATTCGTACCTTTGCATCCCGATATCGAGATTTTAATGCATTAAACAACAATATTATGGCTAAAATGAAAGGCGCCATTGTGGTGGATACCGAGAGGTGCAAGGGATGCCAGTTGTGCATCATCGCTTGCCCGCAGAAGGTTATCGCCCTGGCCAACAAAGTGAATCTGCACGGCTATCCCTATGTGGAGGCTGCGAACGAGGAGGCCTGCGTGGGCTGTGCTTCGTGCGGCATTGTCTGCCCAGATGGATGTATCACCGTGTATCGTAAAAAAATGGAGGAGTAAGTTATGGCAGAAGAAAGAGAAGTTGTGTTGATGAAAGGCAATGAGGCTATTGCCCATGCTGCTATTCGTTGCGGATGCGACGGCTATTTCGGCTATCCTATTACTCCGCAGAGTGAAGTCATCGAGACGCTGGCTGAGCTGAAGCCTTGGGAGACCACTGGTATGAAGGTGGTTCAGGCTGAGAGCGAGCTGGCTTCGATTTACATGGTCTATGGTGCTGCCGGTGCCGGTAAGCGTGCCATGACCTCGTCGAGTTCTCCTGGTATCGCCCTGATGCAGGAGGGTATCACTTACATGGCTGGTGCTGAGGTGCCGGGTGTGTTTGTGAATGTTCAGCGTGGCGGCCCCGGTCTGGGAACTATCCAGCCTTCGCAGGGTGACTATTTCCAGGCTACTCGTGGTGGTGGTAATGGTGACTATAAGGTTATCGTGCTGGCTCCGTCAAGTGTTCAGGAGATGGCCGACTTTGTTGATTTGGCCTTTGAGTTGGCATTTAAGTATCGCAACCCCGCTATGATTCTGAGCGATGGTGTCATTGGTCAGATGATGGAGAAGGTTGTGCTGCCTCCTTTCAAGCCCCGTCGTACTGACGAAGAAGTCATCAAGCAGTGCCCTTGGGCTTCTACTGGTAAGCCGAAAACCAGAGAGCGCGTGGTCATTACTTCACTGGAGCTGAAGCCAGAGATTATGGAGCAGCGTAACATCGCTCTGCAGGAGAAATATGCTAAGATTCAGGAGAACGAGGTTCGCTTCGAGGAGCAGCTGATGGACGATGCCGAGTATGCTATCGTCGCTTTCGGTAGTGCTGCCCGTATTGCTGAGAAGTCTGTAGAGATTGCCCGTGAGCAGGGTATCAAGGTCGGATTGTTCCGTCCTATCACGCTGTTCCCATTCCCAGAGAAGCAGATTGCTGAACTGTCGAAGAAGGTGAAGGGAATCCTTGTCGCCGAGATCAATGCCGGACAGATGGTACAGGATGTTCGTCTGGCTGTGAACGGTGCTGTGCCCGTCGAGCAGTTCGGACGTCTGGGTGGTATCGTTCCCGATCCTGAGGAAATCGTTGAGGCTTTAAAAGAAAAAATCATAGGATAACCTAGGAATCCTAGGAAAACCTAGAAAAGAAAGAGAATTATGGATAGAAATCAAATAGTTCAACCAGAGAACATCGTCTGCAAAAAGCCGACGCTGATGAACGACAACAATATGCACTACTGCCCGGGCTGTAGTCACGGTGTGGTGCATAAACTGATTGCCGAAGTCATCGAAGAAATGGGTATGGAAGACAAGGCCGTAGGTGTATCGCCTGTAGGCTGTGCTGTCTTCGCGTACAATTATATAGATATAGACTGGCAGGAGGCTGCCCATGGTCGTGCTCCCGCACTGGCTACGGGTATCAAGCGCTGCTGGCCTGACCGTCTGGTGTTCACCTATCAGGGTGATGGCGACTTGGCTTGTATCGGTACCTGCGAGACCATCCATGCGCTGAATCGTGGTGAGAACATCGTCATCATCTTCGTCAATAATGCCATCTACGGTATGACGGGAGGTCAGATGGCTCCTACGACCTTGATTGGTCAGAAGACTTCTACTTGTCCCTATGGCCGTGATCCGCAGTTGCATGGTTATCCTCTGAAGATGGCCGATATCGCTGCCGGACTGGAGGGTACTTGCTACGTCACTCGTCAGAGTGTGGAGTCGGTAGGCTCTATCAACAAGGCCAAGAAGGCGCTGCGTAAGGCTTTTGAGGCTTCGATGGCTGGTAAGGGCTCCTCTCTTGTTGAGTTCGTTTCGACCTGTAACAGCGGTTGGAAACTCACTCCTGCTAAGGCTAACGAGTGGATGAAGGAGAATATGTTCCCCTTCTATCCCAAAGGTGACTTGAAGGATACGACTGGTTTGAAGTGATAAGTGATAAGTGAAAAGTGATAAGTTATGAAGAAATTGTTTGTTCTTTTCGTATCGGGTTTGTTGTCGCTGACAGCAATGGCACAGCAGTCCGCCCTGATTGGTACGTGGCAGCAGTTGGACAACAATGGTAACCCCACCACCAACGTGAAGATATTCATGCCTGACGGCAAGTTGCTCGGCCAGAGTTTCAACGACGATTTTACCGCCAGCAGCGTGTGGTTCATGTCGAACTACAAGGTGTTGAACGATACGTCGTATGTCGATCACGAATTCTATCATTCTAACATTAACTATCAGCGCGACTATTTCTTTACTTTCCACAAGGAGAGCGACAGCGTGCTGGTAACGTCGTACATCGACTATAGAAATAGTGCGCTCGGCAGTGCCATCATTGAACGTTGGAAGAAGATGGACAGCACGCTGCCCGTGTTCACCGATGCCGAATGGGAGGCACTGCACCAGAAGTCGCTGGTTGAGTTCGACCGTCTGCCCAAGGAGGGCCAGACCGTCCAACAGTATGCTGACGCACTCTACAAGGACTTCGAACGCTATAAGTCACAGAATAACCAGGTTCGTGCCAATGAGGCGTTGCTCATGCGTGCCGAACTGGACACCATGAATCTGGCGTGGCAGCGTGATGTGATCTTATTCTACATGGAGGCGAAAATCATTCCTGCCTGTGCTGACAAATATGCAGCTCGCAGTATCCGGGTGGCCGAGCAACTGGCCCCGACGCCTACCGACACAACGGTTGTCAATACCTACTCATGGGTGGGACTTCTGTATCTCAACGGTTCTACCATCAGCCCTGAGTATGCCGAGAAGTCCAAAAGTGCCTTTGAAAAGGCCTTGGAACTGCAAAAGATGTCAGGACGTCAGTTTACGGCACCTGATGCTAACAGGTTGATGTCGTTGGCATTCCTGGCGGGCGCATCGCAAAATAAGGAAAAATGTTTGGAGTATCTTAATCAATCCATTGAAATCTACGAGAGCGATCCCCAGACTCTTGTAAAGCAAAAGGCAGATGCTTACATGTTTAAAGGAATGACGTTGGCTGAGATGGACAAATATCAGGAAGCCATTGACATACTTCTTAAAGCAGTTCCCCTGAGTATTGACGAGCAGGGAAATGATTTGCCGAAGAATACGGCTGAAATTTATCCCCAGATATTCAAGTATTATGGATTCTTGTTGGCCGATAACCCCAAGGACAAGAAGGTAGCCAAGGCCTTCCAGCAATTCATGGAAGACAAGTTGCCCGTTGGCGAGATCTATAAGAAGAACGACTACAACCTCCTTGGAGAATACTACATCGTGGAAATTAACAACTGGACGGTGGAGAAACCTGGTGCCGTTGGGGAAAAGAACCACTTTGTGTTTCAGAAAGACGGCAACCATACTGTAGTAGAGCCGAAAGAAGGCGAGGAATTGGGTTGTTCACTCAGTGTCAAGAAGGTTGATGCAGCCACGAAGAAAGATATCATCAAGCAGTGGAAGGCATTTAAGAAAGGTAAAAAGTAAAAAAGTAAAATATGAAAAAGGAAATCATCATATCCGGTTTCGGTGGTCAGGGCGTGCTCTCGATGGGAAAGATCCTGGCCTATAGTGGACTGATGGAGGATAAAGAGGTGACTTGGATGCCCGCATATGGACCCGAGCAGCGTGGTGGTACAGCTAACGTGACGGTCATCGTCAGCGACGAACGAATCTCTTCACCCATCCTCTCGAAGTACGATATCGCTGTGGTACTGAACCAGCCTTCGCTCGAGAAGTTCGAACCGAAGATCAAACCCGGTGGAATCCTCATCTACGACGGCTTTGGCATTATCAATAAGCCCACTCGTAAGGACATCACCATTTACGAGATCAACGCGATGGACAAGGCTGCCGAGATGAAGAATGGTAAGGTGTTCAACATGATTGTGCTGGGCGGACTGCTGAAGGTGGCTCCTGTTGTAAGCGACAAGGGCGTGGAGAAAGCGTTGAAGAAGACACTGCCCGAACGCCATCACGCACTGATTCCCCTGAACATGGAGGCGCTGAAGGAAGGTGCCAAGATTATTGAGCAGAAGTAAGGCTTCCTCTTAATACAAAGTAATTCCCCTGAAAATTGTTGAATGGTCAACAGCTTTCAGGGGAATTTTATGGATATACCAGTTTATATCTTACTTCATGATGATACACATCTTGGTGAGGTCGTCGCTGGGTTCAGTTTCTCCCACGAATTCCTCGACGGCCTTGTGGATGGTCTCTGAAGTCTGACGGGCATCGCCCAAATCCTGTTGCAGCAGGGCTTTCAGACGTTCGTCGCCGAACTGCTCCTGGTTAGCGTTCTCCGCCTCGTTGATACCGTCGGTGTAGACAAAGAGTGTCTTGCCATGCATGTCTTCGACCTCTTCGCCTTCGAACTCCACTTCCGACCATAGTCCGATGGGAGCGTTCGACTCAATCTTCATGTATTCGCCATTGAGTAGAGGAGGATTATGGCCTGCGTTGCAGAACTCCATGTGACCGGTCTTCAGATGGATGAGTCCGATGAACATCGTGACGAACATGCCCTGTTCGTTGTCCTCGACCAGTGCGTGGTTCAGACGTGCGGCAATAGTGTCGGGCGTCAGTTTGCCGTCGACGAGTGTGCGGAACATGCGTGTCACTTCGGCCATGTAGAGAGCTGCGGGAACACCCTTGCCGCTGACGTCGCCTACACAGAAATAGAGCAGGTCGTCGAGTAGGGCATAGGCATACAGGTCGCCGCCAACCTCTTTGGCAGGGGTCATCATGGCGTATATGTCGACGTCGCGGCGACGGGGGAACACGTGGGGCAACATGCGCTTCTGAATCTCGCGGGCAATGCGCAGCTCGCTCTCGATGCGTTCCTTGGCCTTGGTGGTTTCCTCCAGCTTGCTATAGGCAGCCTGTAGCTTATTGTTTACGACCTGCAGGCTCTTCATATGTTTGTTGCGACGATAGCCATAAATAGTGAGGAAACTAATGATAATGGCCGCCAAAATGCCACCGGCGATAAGCATCATGCGCTCCTTGGCTAACTTTTCTTCCTTGATATCGTTCTCAGCATAGGTGAGCGAGAGTTCTGTGTCGAACTCGTTCATCTGTGCGCGAGCCTCCGACGACTGGAGGGAATCAATCACTTCGCGGGCTTGCTTCTGCCAATAAAGGGCTTGCTTCAGGTCACCCATGTGTTCGTAGATGGAGGCTTTCTGGGCACAGCGGTTTTGCGCGTGAATCAACTTGTCGGTGCGCTGTAAAGCCAGCGCCCACTGCTTGCGGTTCTTGGCCTGATAGACGTTGAGCAATTCGCCGAACAGACCGCCCTGTCCACCATGCTCAGACATCAGCATCGCACGCTCCTTGTAGGCTTCCTCGAAACCGAGGCTATCGCCCTCATTATAACGTGCCAGACACCTATAGCTCCATGCGGTAATCTGATTCATAGGAAGGATGCCGGGTTCGTCGAGTGCCTTGCGGGCATATTCCTTCACCTCTTCGTAGGCCTTTCTGTGGAGTGCCACTTCGCAGAGGCCCAGATAGCAGGGAGCCGCACTCTCCTTGGGCAGGTATTGTTCCTTCAGCTCCAACGCTTGCAGAAAACTCTTTTCGGCCAGTCCATAGTTGCCCGATTGTTCGCGAATCGTACCTAAGGCAAAGGTAGCAAAATACATACCGACGTTGCTCTTGTCTTCTTTCGCATGATGGTAAATGGCATGCGACAACTCGACGCCCTTCTTTCGGTCTACGTATTCGAACATATAAATAGCCTCGTAAGTGCAGGCACGGTAGTAGGTTTCCTGATATTGTGAAAACTCGGTGGCTTCTTTCACTCTTCCGATGGCCTCAAAGAAATTCTCCGTTCCGCGGGAACTATAATAATGATAGGCCTCGTCAGCAAGTTTCTGGAGCCTGGGTGGCAATTCTTCCTCAGCCCAAACTCGAGTGGCACCTGTGGTTAGTAGCAGGAGCATCAGAAATAAAAGTGATACTTTTTTCTTCATACTTGCCACAAAATTACAAAATTAATTTAAAACGACCAAGAAAATCATGATTTTTGTTTTGTTTTTTGTTTGATTTACACTACCTTTGTACCCAATAAGCAACTATAAAGAAGATGAAAACTAAAAACTTATTATTAGCTATGGTGTTGTCGTTGACTACGGCAAGTGCTGTGGCGGCTGACAACACGCCGGAATGGCGCAATGCAGCAGTGAACCAACAGAATCGTGAGGCACGTCGCGCCAATTTCTTTGCTTTCGAGTCGGAAGACCTGGCGAGGGCAGGACAGAAAGCAGCCTCGTCGCGCTATCTGTCGATGGAGGGCATGTGGCGGTTCTGTTTTGTGAAGAACCATCAGGATGCTCCTAAGGACTTCTTCCGTGTAGGGTACGACGACTCAGCGTGGGAGGATTTCCCCGTGCCGGGACTATTTGAACTGAACGGGCACGGCGACCGCATCTACAAGAACATCAACTATGCGTGGTGTACGACGTTCGACAATAATCCGCCCGTTGTTGGTGAGACGGAGAACTACACGGGTTCGTATCGTCGTGAGTTCGAACTGCCCGAGGGCTGGCAGGGACAGCAGGTGCTGTTGCATGTCGGTTCGGCCACGAGTAACCTGAAGGTCTGGGTGAATGGCAAGTACGTGGGTTACAGCGAGGATTCGAAGATTGCTGCTGAGTTCGACCTGACGAAATACGTGAAGAAGGGCAAGAACCTGATTGCCATGCAGGTGATGCGCTGGTGCGACGGCTCGTATCTGGAGGATCAGGACTTCTGGCGCTTTACAGGTATCGCCCGCGAGGTGTATCTGTATGCCCGTCCGAAGGTGCATATCGAGGACATAGTCCTCAATGCCGATTTGAAGAACGGTTTCAAGGACGGTTCTTTGGCGGGCGAGGTGACGATAGTGTCGGCTAAAGGCAAGACACTCGACATGCAACTGACCGACCCGCAAGGAAAGGTGGTGAAGGAGACCAGCACAACGATGCTCAATAACGGACCCTTCACCTTCAGGATGGAGACTCTTGGAGAGGTGCTGCCGTGGACGGCTGAGACACCTAACTTATATACGCTGATTATGACTCTGAAACAGGGCGATAAGGTACTGGAAGTGATTCCCCAGCGTATCGGTTTCCGCCACATCGAGATTAAGGGCGGTCAGCTGCTGGTGAACGGCCAGCCTATATTAATAAAAGGTGTAGACCGCCACGAACTGGATCCTGATGGTGGATACATTGTATCGATAGAGCGCATGAAGCAGGATATCCGTATTATGAAGCAGTTGAACGTCAATGCCGTGCGTACGAGTCATTATCCCGACGATCCGCGTTGGTACGACCTGTGCGACGAGGCTGGATTGTATCTGGTGGCTGAGGCCAATCTGGAGAGTCACGGCATGGGCTACGGCGAGGGTACGCTGGCCAAGCGTAAGGACTTCCAATTGATGCATCTGGAGCGTAACCAGGCAAACGTGCTGACGCTGAGGAATCATCCGAGCATCATCATCTGGAGTCTGGGCAATGAGGCCGGCTATGGTCCTAACTTCGAGCGCTGCTACGACTGGATCAAGAGTGTGGATACGACGCGTCCTGTGCAGTACGAGCAGGCTGGACACTGGGGTAAGACAGACATCTTCTGCCCGATGTATATGGGTTACGAAGATTGCGAAAAGTTTGCCAAGACAGACAACCCCCGCCCGCTCATCCAGTGTGAGTATGCTCATGCTATGGGTAACTCGATAGGTGGTTTCAAGGAGTATTGGGACATCATCCGCAAATATCCGAAATATCAGGGTGGCTTCATCTGGGACTTCGTGGACCAGGGCCTGCGCGACAAGAGTCCCATCACAGGTAAGGAAATCTTTACATACGGTGGTGACTATGGACGCTATCCTGCCAGCGACTATAACTTCAACTGTAACGGTGTCATTGCTCCCGACCGTCGTCTTAATCCCCATGCCTACGAGGTGGGCTACTACTACCAGAACGTATGGATTTCGGACAAGGGACTGAAGGAGGGAAAGATTGAAATCTACAACGAGAACTTCTTCAAGTCGCTCGATGACCTGGAGCTGGAGTGGTTTGTAGGTGGCGCAGGTGGCAAGCACCATCATGGCGGCGATCGTCCTGAGGGTATGACTTTCGGACATGGTGGCAAGGCCGACATCAGTGGCATCGCTCCGCAGCAGCGTAAGGTCATTACTATCGATGCTATGCAGAAGACGATAGCCCGTGTGTTGGGACATCATGGCGATCAGGAAATCTTTGTCGTCTTCCAACTGAAGGCAAAGGATGACCAGCAATATGTGGACAAGGGACAGGTGATGGCCCGTCAGCAGTTTGCGCTGAACGACTATCAGTTCCCGGAACTGAAGGCTGAGCAGGCCGAGGTGGCTAAGGAAGAGACGAAGAGTTATGTAAAGCTGACGGCAGGTGGTACGACGCTGACCATTGGCAAGGGCTCAGGTTTGATTGATTATCTGGATGTAGACGGACAGCCTATGCTCATCGACCGTCAGAGCATCACACCAGAGTTCTGGCGTGCTCCTACTGATAATGACTATGGTGCTTGGTTGCAGCAGCGTTGGGGGCAGTGGAAGAACCCGCAGATGAAGGTGAGCGGACTGACAGTGAGTAACAACAGTGTTGTCGCAAAGATTGACATGCCGATGGCTACTCTGACTATGACCTATACCTTGATGGCAGACGGCTCGGTGATTGTTCGTCAGCAGATGGAACCCAAGGCTGATGCCAAGGAAAGCTGGATGTTCCGCTATGGCATGCAGTTGCAGATGCCTAAGGAGTATAATCAGGTAAAGTACTACGGCCGTGGCCCGCACGAGAACTACTGCGACCGCAAGAGCAGCCAGTTCCTGGGCATATATGAGTCGGCTGTCAAGGATCAGTATTATCCTTACGTCCGTCCGCAGGAGAGTGGTAACCACACCGATGTGCGTTGGTTCCAAGTGACTGATGGACAGCGTGGACTGGAGTTCAGTAGCAACGGTCCGATGGAGTGTTCGGCCTTGCCGTATCTGGTGGAAGACCTGGATGCCGGCGCTATGAAAGACCACCGTTGGGGCCAGCACAGCGGCGATCTCGTGGAGCGTCCGCTGACACAAGTTCATATCCAGCAGCGCCAGATGGGACTGGGTTGCATCAACTCATGGGGTGCCTGGCCCGAAAAGCCTTACTTGCTGCCGTTGCAGAAGTATGACTTTACGTTTGAGATTCGCCCCGTCAAGTAAACATATAAAACAACGGATTTCACGGATTTAACGGATTTTTTACCTCATGATAATCTATAGTGGGGTAATCCGTTGAATCCGTGAAATCTGTTGTATGTTATTTGTTGCTGTTAGTATTGCCGCAAGGCTGCTAACAGTTCGTTGTTTTCTGTGCGGTTGCCGATGGTGACGCGCAGACAGTTCTGACAAAGCTGTATCTTGTTGCGGTTACGTACGATGATGCCTTTGTCAACCAGATAGTTGTAGATGGCATTCGCATCTGTCATCTTAGCCAGGAAGAAGTTGGCATCCGTCTTGTAGATCTGTTCACAGATAGGCAATTCCTGGAATGCCTGCATCAGTCTTGTACGTTCTGCCAACAGGATTTTGACATATTTGTCGATTTCGAAGGGATCCTTCAACATCTCCAGCGCCTGCTGCTGGGTGAGCTGGTTGACGTTGTAAGGATACTTCACCTTATTATATATATTGACGATTTCCTTCGAGGCGAACGCCATACCCAGACGGATGGCAGCCGAACCCCACGCCTTCGACATCGTTTGAAGGATGATGAGGTTGGGGTGGTTGGGCAGTTCCTGACGCAGTGACATTTGCTGGGCAAAGTCGATATAAGCCTCGTCGACAATGACAATACCCTCGAAGCGCTCGATGACTTTCAGAATCTCGTCGCGGTTCAGCGAGTTGCCCGTGGGATTGTTGGGCGAACAAATCCAGATAATCTTCGTGTTCGTATCACACGCTGCAAGCAACTTGTCTGCTTGAAAATCGAAGTTTTCGTCGAGCAGGACGGTGCGATACTCTACGTCGTTGATGTCGGCGCATACCTGATACATGCCGTAAGTGGGCGCAATAGCTACTACATTGTCGCGACCAGGATTGCAGAATACACGGTAGGCCAAGTCGATGGCTTCGTCGCTGCCATTGCCCAGAAAGATCATCTCCTCGGGCACGCCCTTCACCTTCTTCAGCGCACTCTTTACCTCGCGCTGCAAGGGGTCGGGATAACGGTTGTAAGGGGTGTTGTACGGATTCTCGTTGGCATCGAGAAACACGTGAGCCTCCTTGCCGGAATACTCATCGCGTGCACTACTGTATGGAGCCAGACTCCAGATATTTGGACGTACCAGTTTCTCTAAGCTAATCATAATTCTCAATTTTCAATTCTCAATTCTCAATTGCGCGCATGCGCACTGTCATCGCATTTTTGTGGGCGTCGAGTTGCTCGGCTTCTGCCATAAGTTCTACGGCACGGCCAATGTGGCGGATGCCCTCTTCCGTCAGATGCTGGAAGGTAATCTTACGGCAGTAGGAGTCAAGGTTGACACCATTGTAGGCTGTCGCATAGCCGTGAGTAGGTAACGTATGGTTGGTGCCGCTGGCGTAGTCGCCGGCACTCTCGCAAGCATAGGGACCGAGGAATACACTGCCAGCATTAATGACACGTTCAGCCAACTGCTCGTAGTCCTTCACCTGCAGGATGAGGTGCTCTGGTGCATAGAGGTTCGAGAGGTCAATCATCTCGTCGACGGAATCGACAAGCACGTAACAGCTGTTTTCCAATGCTTTGGCAGCCATCTCCTTGCGAGGCAGCAGTTGCAGTTGTCTGTCAACCTCGGCTTGTACTTCGTTCAGTTTCTGTTCAGAGGTGGTAATGAAGAGTACCTGTGAGTCGATGCCATGCTCAGCCTGCGACAACAAGTCGGCAGCAACGAACTCGGCATTAGCCTGTTCGTCAGCCAATACACAAACCTCAGAGGGTCCGGCAGGCATATCGATAGCTACCTCATCCAGCGAGACATGTTGTTTGGCAGCCATGACATACTGGTTTCCTGGACCGAAAATCTTGAAGACTTTGGGCACGCTTTCCGTACCATATGCCATCGCACCGATAGCCTGTACGCCACCAATCTTATAAATCTTGCTGACACCGGCAATGCGTGCTGCCACGAGGATGGCGGGATTCACCTTGCCCTCCTTGTTAGGAGGCGTACAGAGCACAATCTCCTTGCAGCCTGCTATCTTGGCAGGCGTTGCCAGCATCAGTACGGTCGAGAAGAGTGGGGCAGTGCCTCCAGGAATATAGAGACCGACACGCTCGATGGCGACACTCTTCTGCCAGCAGGTAACGCCCTCTTGTGTCTTTACCTTCTGGCCTACGAAACGCTGGGAGATGTGGAACACCTTGATGTTATGGTGAGCCAGAATGATGGCATCGCGCAGTTCATTGCTAACCAACTTTTCTGCCTCGTCCATTTCTGCTTCACTGACGGCAAGATCCGTAAGTTCAGCTTTATCGAACTTCAGTTCGTACTCGCGTACGGCCTCGTCGCCACGCTGACGGATGTCAGCCAATACGGCGCTTACCGTCTCGTTCAGTTTCGTCAGGTCGAGACGCGGGCGAGAGGTAATCTTGCCCCACAGTTCCCGTTTAGGATATTTATAAATCTTCATAATGGCGGTAGCAAACTCTACATTCTACACTCTACACTACAGTATCATCTTCTCAATGGGTGTCACCAAGATGCCCTGTGCACCCATTTCCTTCAGTTTGCCGATAATTTCCCAGAAGCGCTTCTGGTCCAGCACCGTGTGCACAGAGCACCAGTCTTCGTCGGCCAGAGGAATGATCGTGGGACTCTTCAAGCCGGGCAGTACGTTGATAATTTCCTGCAGGCGGGCCTTCGGGGCATTCATGCGTACATATTTCTTGTCCTCTGCATCCTTAACAGCTTTGAAGCGGAACAGCATTTCCTCCAATGTGGCACGCTTGTCGGCTGAGAGGTTCTTGTTGCCAATGAGCAAAGCCTCGCTCTGCATCACCACCTCTACCTCGCGCAGGTTATTGCTAACCAGCGTAGAGCCAGAAGACACGATGTCGAAGATGCCGTCGGCCAGTCCGATGCCCGGGCTGATTTCCACAGAACCCGTGATGACGTGAATCTCGCAGTCGACACCTTGCTGCTTCATGTAGTTGCGCAGAATGTTGGGATACGAGGTGGCGATTTTCTTGCCATTGAACCATTTGACACCCTGATACTCAATCTCCTTGGGAATAGCCAGCGACAGACGGCACTGCGAGAATCCTAGACGTGAGATGATGTCAGCGTCCTCGCCACGCTCTACGAATTCGTTTTCACCCACCACACCGATGTCGGCTACACCGCTGGCGACGCTCTGTGGAATGTCATCGTCGCGCAGATAGAGCACTTCCAAAGGGAAATTGTGCGATTGTACCAGCAAGGTACGTTTCGAGGCACTTATCTTGATGTCTGCTTCAGCCAGCAGGTTCATGGTGTCTTCAAACAGACGACCTTTTGATTGTACGGCAATTCTTAACATAATCTAACCTATCTAATCCATTATTACTTTTATTCTTCATTATTATCTACTGTCCGCAACAGAATGCTCGTGGCTCCCAGCGTAAACAGCGTGCCATCGTCGATGAAGCGGCGTTCGCGAGGCGTCAGTTCGACATTATCCACAAAGGTTCCCGTATTGCTGTTGTTGTCGGACAGCGTATAACGCAACTGCCCACGTTTGTCGCGACTGACGGTGATGGTGCAGTGGTTCAGATCGACGCTGGGGTCGACAGTCTCGAAAGGCGTATTGATGGGGTTGCCCTTCTGGTAACGCCCGATGACGTTATCGCCCATGTGCAGCGGAATGATCTGCTTGTAGTGGAACACATTCTCGATGACGACAATGCTTCCGCAAGGAGCCTCTTCTGTAGAACGCTCACCGGAGTCGTCGTTCAATTCGGCATTCTCCTGTTTCTGGGTATTGCGCAACTTCGAGACGCCAATGCGGATTCCAAACTCCTTTCCGCATTGGTCGCACTTAAACACCAACGACTGACCAGCAGTATACTTGGTCTCGTCGAACGTGATGTAGTTGTCGCACTTGGGGCATCTTACACGCTTCATGACTTATAATTTTTCTATGCAGATTTCTTATAAACCCAAGCCTCGGCAAATTCATCATGCTTGTTCAGCTTGTTCAAATGTCGGTAAGCCTCTGACTCGGATTCGTAAGAACCGTAGATAACGCGTACGATATGATTGTGGATATATACCTCGGCATCCTTCATGCCGCGGGCCTTCAGTTGTTCGACGTAGTTCTCGGCATTGCTGAGTTTGACTTGGCTGGCCAAAACAATGCAGTAGGCAGGAACCGGCTGAACGTCTTGCGTGGCAACGGGCTTTTCAGCTTTTTCGGAGTTTGCTGTGATTGCAGGTTTCACGGAGTCTACTGTAATCTTCTGCTGTTCTGCGATGGGCTGTGCAGGGGCCATGTTGGTGTTCTTGGGCATCAGCTTCGTCAACAGATTGCCTTGAAGATTGCTCATGGCCGTTGTGCCGAGGTCGCTGTTGGCAATGGGAGTCGCCATGAGGAAGAAAGCCACCACAGCAGCAGCTACGGCAACGGCATTGCGAATCCACGACAGTTTAATCTGTATGGCACGCTCTTCCTTTTCTTCTTCGCTGTCGATGAATTCCAACAGTGTGGGGTCTTTGGGTTGTTCGGTCTCGATAGGAAGCTGTGTGACATTTCCAGCGAGTCGGGCTGTGCGGGCCTCTTTCAGCGTGGGGAATTCACAAGCGCAGAGTCCATAGTATTCTGGCGACAGGATACCTGCCTCACACGGCTCGAATTCGATGTTCCCGTCGCTATTGACACGCAAGGTGCCGATATCCTCCATCGTATAGAAACCCTCTTCGCTGAGCACCTGCTTCATCTCTTCAACTTCGCGCTCGATACGTCGCAAAGCCTCAGGGTAGCTGATGTCCAGTGCATTGATATACGATTGGACAAGCAGCGAATCGTTGATGCGCAACTGGGGATTGAAGCCCAGCGTACGCATTGGCGGGATGATCATGTGGTCGTCCTGGTCGTAGCGCGATGCTACCTGATGGGCTACAAAGCCTCCAAAATCAGGGACGATGACGCAATCATTGTCCAAAAGAAGTATTTCAATATGTCTCTGTAATTCAATCATGACTGCAAAGGTACGAAGAAGTCTGCAAAAAAACAAATTTATTTTGGATTTTTCTTTTTTTTTTGTACCTTTGCATGCAGAAAGTGAATTACGTTGAAAAAGATTTTTCTTTTTGATAAATATATATGAACAAGGTATTATACCATATTATAATAGGGCTTGTGCTCGTCTTGACCATGACAGCCTGTGGACAGCCGAAGCCCGTTGCGGAGCAAGAGGAAAGTCGTGAGGCTAAGCAATTGCTGCAAGGTGTCTGGATGGAGGAAGACAGCGAACTGCCCGTATTCCAAATGAAAGGCGATTCTGTGTTCTATGCAGACTCAACGTCCATGCCTGCCCGTTTCCGCGTGGTTGGCGACACGCTCTATATTGGTTCCGAAAACCGCTATTTCATTGAAAAGCAAACTGAGCACCTGTTGTGGTTCCGTAATCAGAGTGGTGAACTCATGAAGTTCGAGAAGAGCGACGATGCGGAGGTGAAGGACGAGTTCGAGCAGCAGAAAACGAAGATTCTGACCATCACCGAGGTGCTGAAACGCGATACCGTGGTGTTTTACGACAGTCAGCGCTATCACCTCTATATAGCTATTAATCCCACCAAGTATAAGGTGTCGCGTCAGGCTATTAATGATGATGGCATGGAGGTGGAGAATGTGTATTACGACAACATTATTCATCTGAGCATTTTCCAGGGCAGTACTCAATTGTTCTCGCGCGATTTCCGCAAGCAGCAGTATGCTGAGAAGGTTCCTGCCCAGATTCTGCAACAGTCTGTCCTGAACAACATGGAATTCACTAAAGTCGACGCCAACGGCTTCCATTTCAATGTGTCCGTTTGTGTGCCCGACGATGCCAGTTGCTATCTCATCGACCAGATGGTGTCCTTCAATGGAAAACCATCCGTAAAACTGCTAGAGTATTGAAAGTTACACTCCTTCAGACCGATATCCGCTGGGCTCAGCCTGAGGTAAATATCCACGAGGCCAGCAGATTGTTCGCTGACGCAGAGGCTAGTGATCTGTATGTCTTGCCTGAAATGTGGAGCACGGGTTTTGCCACCCAGCCTCATGGCATCGCTGCCGACGAGGCCACGAACCCAGCATTGTTGTGGATGAAAGACACCGCCCGCCAACACCATTGTGCCATCACGGGCAGTCTGGCTGTGAAACTGCCGGACGGCACATTCCGCAATCGCCACTATTTCGTTGACGGCAGGAACGACAGCGTGTCCTACTATGACAAACACCACCTGTTCACCTATGGTCACGAGAACGAGTTCTATACATCAGGTAACAAGCACACCATTGTCGACTATGCCGGATTCCGCATCTTGCTGCTGACGTGCTACGACCTGCGCTTTCCGTGTTGGAGCCGTTATTCCGAAGCCTTGAACTACGATGTCATCGTGCTGGTGGCTAACTGGCCGGAAACCCGTCAGTCTGCGTGGCAGTTGCTGACTCGTGCCCGTGCGTTGGAGAATCAGAGCTATCTGGTGGGTTGCAATCGGGTAGGCGAGGATCAGCATTGCCATTATGCAGGGTGCTCCGTCGTCGTTGATGCTTATGGCAAGTCGTTGGCCCAGTGCCATAAAAATACGGTGGAAAGTCTGACGGTAACTTTGGATTTTGCAGAACTGCAACGCCGTCGTACGAAGTTCGGTGTACTCGCCGACAGAGACATTCTTTAGTCGTTTTTTGTTAAAAATATAAGAAAAGTTTGCAAATCTCGCAAGCTTTTCGTATCTTTGCCGGATAGATATTCAAACTAATCAAAACGAACAATATTATGTTATCACAGCAAGACCTGAATCAGTTGGCTCAGAAAGGTATTTCTGAGGCACAAATCGAGAGACAATTAGGTGAGTTTAAAACTGGTTTCCCATTCCTGAAGTTGGAGGCCGCAGCAGCTATTGGCAAGGGTATTGTCGCTCCTGCTGAGGCTGAGCGCAAGGCGTTTGTGGAGGCTTGGCAGCAGTACAAGGCCGAGGGCAAGAAAGTGGTGAAGTTTGTACCTGCATCGGGTGCCGCCAGCCGTATGTTCAAGGACATGTTTGCCTTTGTCGACGCCGACTACGACGTGCCTACAACGGATTTCGAGAAGAAGTATTTTGACAACATCGAGAAGTTTGCTTTCTTCGACGAGTTGGATGCTGCCTGCCAGAAGAACAACGGCAAGGGCATCAAGGCGCTGATGGCTGAGGGCAACTACAAGGCTGTGGCTGCCAACATGCTGAAGGCTGAGGGACTGAACTACGGACAACTGCCCAAGGGTCTGTTGCTGTTCCACAACTACGCTGAGGGGCCCCGTACGCCGATGGAGGAACACTTGGTGGAGGGTGCTTTGTATGCTGCTTCGAATGGTGAGGCCCACGTGCATTTTACCGTTTCGCACGAGCACATGGAACTGTTCAAGGCCAAGGTGGCTCAGAAGGCCGACCTCTATGCCAAGAAGTATGGCATCAAGTACGACATCAGCTTCTCTGAGCAGAAGCCGTCGACAGATACCATCGCAGCCAATCCTGATGGCACTCCGTTCCGCAATTCCGACGGCTCGCTACTGTTCCGCCCAGGTGGACACGGTGCGCTGATTGAGAACCTGAACGAGATTCAGGCTGACGTTATCTTTGTGAAGAACATCGACAATGTAGTGCCCGACCGCCTGAAGGACGATACCGTTGAGTGGAAGCAGGTCATTGCTGGTGTGCTGGTAACCTTGCAGAAGAAGGCCTTCGACTATCTGCGTCTGTTGGATACGGGTAAGTACACGCACGAGCAGATTGAGGAGATGATTCGTTTCGTGCAGCAAGACCTGTGCTGCCGCAAGGCTGACATCAAGGAGCTGGAGGATGCCGATTTGGTCATCTATCTGCGCCAGAAGCTGAACCGTCCGATGCGTGTTTGTGGCGTGGTGAAGAATGTGGGCGAGCCTGGTGGTGGTCCGTTCCTCACTTACAACCAGGATGGTACTGTCAGCTTGCAGATTCTGGAGTCGTCGCAGATTGACAAGTCGAACAAGGAGTATATGGAGATGTTCACCAAGGGCACGCACTTCAATCCCGTGGACCTTGTGTGTGCTGTCAAGGACTATAAGGGCAATGCTTTCGACCTGCCTAAGTATGTGGATCCAACGACGGGCTTCATCTCGCAGAAGTCGAAGAGCGGCAAGGAACTGCAGGCTCTGGAGTTGCCTGGCTTGTGGAATGGTGCCATGAGCGACTGGTCGACTATTTTCGTCGAAGTGCCCCTCTCTACGTTCAATCCGGTGAAGACGGTTAACGATCTGCTTCGCGACCAACACCAGTAATTTTTAGGAGTTAGAAGAAGTTATCGCAGTCTTTGACTGCTTAGAAGTTATATGAAGTTAAAGAATATTTTGGCTATCGGAATGACTTCCGCTATGATGCTAACATTTAATTCCTGCCAGCAGACCTCTCGCGAGAACCCTCTGCTGGCAGAGAGTTCGTTACCGTTTGGCGCGCCTGATTTCAGCAAGATTCAGGTCACTGACTACATGCCTGCTTTCGAGGCAGCCATGCAGCAGACGCGCGATAATATTCAGGCCATCGTCGACAATCAGGACTCGGCCACGTTCGAGAATACCATCCTGCCTTTCGAGGACAGCGGTCGTCAGCTGGCTCGTGTTGCCAGCGTGTTCTTCGCACTGACTGAGGCCGATAAGTCGGACGAAATCAGTGAGATAGAGAAGAAGGTGCAGCCCATGTTGACTGACCTTCAAAATGAGATCTCGTTTAATAAGGAGTTGTTTGCGCGCATCAAGCAAGTGTATGATAAACAGCACGATACGCTGACGGGCGAAGACCAGAAGCTGTTAGAGGAAATCTACAAGGACTTCGTGCGCAAGGGTGCCCTCTTGTCGGACGATAAGATGGCCCGCATGAAGGAGATTAACCTGCGCATCAGCGACCTGCAACAACAGTGGGGCGACCTGCTTCAGGCTGCTACCAACGATGCCATTGTGTGGGTCGACAAGAAGGAAGATCTGGCAGGCATGAGCGACGCAGATATCGCCCAGTGTCAGAAGGATGCAGAGAGTCGTGGGGGCAAAGCACCGTATGCCATTGTCATCGTGAACACCACACAGCAGGCGCCACTTGCCAGTCTCGACAACCGCGAGCTGCGCAAACGTGTCTACGAGGCTTCGATTCATCGTGCGGACGGTACCAATCCCAAGTACAACACGTTCCCCATTGTCAGCGAGATTGCCAAGTTGCGCGCAGAACAGGCCGAACTGTTGGGCTATCCTAATTATGCGGCCTATTCGTTGGACGACACGATGGCCAAGACGCCAGAGAATGTCTATGCTTTCTTGATGAACCTGATTAAGGCCTATTTGCCCAAGGCTGATGCTGAGACCAAGGCCATCGAGGACTTTGCCCGCAAGACGCAGGGAGCCGAATTCCAGTTGCAGCCCTACGACTATTTCTATTATTCCGCCAAGATGAAGAAGGAGCTGCTTGACATCTCTGAGGACGAGGTGAAGCCGTACTTCAACGTCGACAGCGTGCTCATCAATGGTGTGTTCTATGCCGCCAATCGTGTCTACGGACTGACCTTCAAGGAGCGCACGGACATTCCGACGTATCATCCTGATATGCGTGTCTTCGAGGTGTTCGATAAGGACGGCACGTCGATGGCTTTGTTCTATGGCGACTACTTCCGTCGTCCGTCGAAGCGTGGAGGAGCGTGGATGGATGCCTTCGCCGAACAGAGCCGTCATTGGAATCAGAAGCCGATTATCTTCAACGTCTGCAACTCGGCCAAAGCCCCTGAGGGCAAGCCTTCGCTGTTGACGTGGGACGAGGTCACTACCATGTTCCATGAGTTTGGTCACGCCCTGCACGGCATGCTCTCCAACTGTGAGTACAACAAGCTGTCGGGCACCAGTGTGGCTCGCGACTTCGTCGAGATGCCCTCGCAGTTCAACGAGTCGTTTGCCACCATTCCTGAGGTGTTCGACAACTATGCACGCCACTACGAGACCAACGAACCCATGCCCGCAGAGCTGAAGGAACGCATGCTGAAGAGCATCAATTTCCAGCCGTGCTACGCCCTGGGTGAGAACCTCGCAGCATCGTCTCTCGATATGGCTTGGCACATGCTCGCCTCGAAGGATATCCCGTCGGCTGACAAGGCTATGGAGTTCGAGACAGAGTCGTTGCGTAAGGTGGGACTTCTGAATCCATTTATTCCGATTCCGCCACGCTACATGACCAGCTACTTCAACCACGTTTGGGGTGGGGGCTATGCTGCCGGTTACTACAGCTATCTGTGGACGGAGGTGCTGGCAGTCAATGTCGCTGATACCTTTGCCCGTCTGGGAGCCCTGAAACCTGAAACCGGTCAGGCCATGCGCGACAAGATATTGAGTCGTGGCAACACGGGCGACCTCATGCAGATGTTCGCCGACTTCACGGGCATGCAGCAGCCCGATGCCGCCAGCCTGCTCAAAGCCCGCGGATTGTAAGACCCTGCTATTAATACTAAGAATTGCTACTGGTAACGGTAGCAATTTTTTTTGTGGGAATGTTTTTGAGGTTTCGATTTTATTTCGTAACTTTGCGGCGATGTTCGAGAAGGAAATCAAGGAATACGAGCTTGTCCGCGAGGAGTATCAGCAGCAGATAGCCGACAGGATGGGTCATCAGCAGTGGATGGAATACAACGAGATCCTGTTCTCTGCGCACTCCTGTGCCATCGAGGGCAATTCGTTTACTGTTGACGATACCCGCATTCTTCGCGAACAGGGTATGGCTATGATTCCCGTAGGGCGCTCGCTGTTGGATTGTACGGAAATGGCTGACCACTTCCGAGCCTTCGACTATATGGTGAGCCACTTGGAGCATCCTTTTGACGAAGCCCTTCTGAAAGAGGTAAACCGTTTGGTGACGGAGCATACACTTGGCTACCGTGCCCCTGGAGCAGTTGCCGGCGAATACACCACGGAGGATATGGCTGCTGGTGACACCGTGTTTGGCGACCACGAATCGTTGATAGCCCGTGTGCCCAACCTCATGTCTTCCACGCAAAAAGCCCTCGACAGCGGCCAACACCCCATGATAGTTGCTGCCAAATGGCACGGCTACTACGAATACCTGCACCCCTTCCGTGATGGTAATGGCCGTACGGGTCGTCTGCTCTCCAACTTCATCCTGCTTCGCGCCAACCACCCCCTGCTCATCATCCGCCTTGAAGATTGTGCCGCCTACATCACCGCCCTCAAGCAAATCAGAACCGATGGCACCGACGAGCACCTCATCGCCTTCTTCTTCCGCACAGCCATCGCCCGCATGCAGGACGAACTCTCGCAGAAACACAAGAACTCCCTGCCCCTCGTGTTCTTCTGACACTGTCATTTGTCAGAATTGTCAGAAAGTTGCCAAAAACCACAGGAAGGGTCTGGCACTTTGTGTTAAAAAATAACTGTGTTTGCAACTTTTCCGTCCTTGGGGCACGGGCATATGCCCGTTTTTAGCAACACGGCCTCTCGCTGGTAGAGAAACGGCCTCTCGCTGGTAGAGAAACGGCTTCTCGCTAGTAGAGAAACGGCTTCTCGCTGGTAGAGAAACGGCTTGTTGCTAAATTACGCATTTGGTAACGCTCATCGCAGTATCACACATCACAGTATCACAGTTTCTGTGGGGCTGCCTACGTCTATAGGATTTAATATATTTATATATGGTGACAGGGACCTGGTACCTGACATCTCTCGCAGAAACACAAGAACTGCCCCTTGTGTTCTTCTAAATAACTCAAAGTTTCCCTTCACACGAAGGGTCTGATATTTTATGTTATCCAATTTGTGTTTTTTTTGCATCTACCTCTACTAAATTTAGGTTGTTTTCGTGGAAAGTTGTTGATTTATAGTGATTTAGAATTTTTTTTTTGCTAAATTTATAGCCCCTACTTAAGTTCTAATAACCCCTACTAATATTCTACTAAACCTCTACCTGCCCTCTACAAAACTTCTGCTTTGGTTCTGCCGGATTCTCATTCGGTTTCCTTCTTGATGCTCCCCCTCGAGGTCATCAAGCAAGGCCTTTTAACGAGATTTACTTGTGGCTTATCAAATATTCCCACCGTGGGAATGCTTTGTTCCCAGCTTGGGAATAATGTATTCCCGCCTTGGGAACGCCAAGCCAGCCTCCGGCTCAGTAGCCAATAGCCTGTGTTGAGCATTGCTAAATAGCAAATGGATGTGTTGTAGAGGTTAGGTAGAACTTAAGTAGAGATAATGTAGAATTAATATAGAGAATAAGTAGATGTAAATCTCATTGTAAGTTCTTTGTTTTGAAGATGTTATTGTGTTTTTGGTAGAGGATACTACTAAATATGTATATATTCAACAAAAATATTAATTAGAACTTGGCACAGATTCGCTGAATCATGGGGCTCTCGGCAACTATCAATCAGAATGCCAACTTGGAGCACATTTCCTAAAAATCTTTGAATTTCGGTGCAAAATTACAATTAGTTCGTAAAAAAAATAATTTTTTCTGCCTCTTATTACGTAAAATCGGTTAAATATTGCTCTTCTTTTTGCAGAAATTTGGAAAAGTAGAAACTCCCTTGATGATTTTTTTGTAATTTTGTAGCGATATTGCGACTTAGAACATTGAATATGGCAAATGATCAAAACAACATACAGGCAAAACGCTATCCAAAGTTTGCGAACTTTGGCGAATACCTGTTTTGGTCTTATGCCAACTTGCAGATGCTTTGTGCGGCTCTCAACATGGGCAAAGCGAAGTATGACAAATCATGCTACATGATACGTTCCAAGGCGTTCAAGGCTTATAAAGAAGGGCTCTGGAATATTCACGACCTTCTTGAGTTCAACGTGGCGAAGATTAAGGAGAATAACTATTGCTGGTATTGTGGAAAAGAGATGGAACCGTCGAAACTAACGAAAGATCATGTTTTTCCACGAAGCAAGGGAGGAGCTAATGATATGGACAATATCATCATGGTTTGTAAGACATGCAATTCCTCAAAAGGCAATATGGATTTGTTTGAGTGGTATGCTACAGTAAGAAAAGTATGGCCCCCCCTCAACATACTCATTCACTATCTAAAAAATATCTATCTGTATAGTATGGATAATGGCTTGATGGACAAGCATCGTGAAGAAATGGAGCAGATGGATTTGCCATTTAACTATAGGTTCATTCCCCTTGACTATCCACAGCCAGAAGTATACATGTAAATTAAATGGAAGGACGAGTATTATATAAATATCTGGACGCTGAAGGCGGTTTGAAGATGCTTGAAAATAGTACCTTGAAATTTACCAATGCGATAAAGTTCAATGACCCGTTCGACTGCCATCCATCTTTAGTTGACTATTCAAATATTCCGAATAAAATTAAAGGAAACAAGGCAGGAGAGTTGTTAGTTAAAATGTACGCAGGAACGCCCAAGCGTATAATTGATGGAACTTGGATATGCAGTCTTACAAAAAGGAATGATAATTTGCTGATGTGGAGTTATTATAGTAACCACGAGGGTATTTGTATTGGATTGAATATTGACAAAGTGAAAAAAAGTCTTTCCAACCACGAGGGAATCCCTATTGGATGCCCTGAGATAGAAGTTCAATACAAAAACATAATTGAGAAGTCTGACTATTTCCGAAATATGGACAAACTAGATTTTCTACGTTACCAAATAGGGACAAAGGCTAAAGATTGGGAACATGAAGAAGAAGTCCGCTTGTATACGCGAGGGAATAGATTTATGAACTTACTCAATTACAATAAGGAACCTTATTTCCTAACAATTAACGGAGAGTGCTTTGAGACTTTATATCTTGGAGTAAGAATTGAAGATAATGACAAAAACAAGATAGTTAATGCAGCAAGAAAATCAAACCCCAATATTATGATATATCAAATGGCAACCGATACTGTTGCCTTCAAGTTGAATACAGAAGCATTAGAATAATATGGCAAACAAAAACATAAACTTACATCAGGCGAAGGAAGCTAAGAAGGATGAGTTTTATACTCGCCGAGAGGACATTGAGCGAGAATTATATCATTATCGCCGCCAGTTCGAGGGAAAGACGGTACTATGTAACTGTGATGACCCTCGAGTAAGTGAGTTCTTCCAGTATTTTGCCCTCAACTTTGAGTGGCTTGGATTGAAACAACTAATCTGCACTTGCTACAAGAATAACGACATCGACTTATTCAGCCAGCACGACAAGGAGCAGGCTGTTTACATTATTTACGAAGGTGATAAGAACGGAAACAATCGCATTGATCCAGATGAACTTGATGTAAAGCCACTGAAAGGCGATGGTGATTTCCGCTCGAAAGAGTGCATAGAGTTACTCAAACAGGCTGATATTGTTGTAACAAACCCGCCGTTCTCCTTATTCCGTCAATATGTTAAGCAATTGATGGACTATAACAAACAGTTCCTCATCATTGGACACCAGAACGCCATAACATATCAAGAGATATTCCCGTATTTCAAAGATAATCGTATGTGGCTTGGCTATGGTTTCAACCGAAATTGTGCTCATTTCATTAGCCCGAACTATGAGGACACAGCAAGTGATACAGACCATCGTGAAGGCATGATTAGAGTATCGGGTGTTATGTGGTTCACAAATCTTAGAGTGAAGAAGCGCGAAGATGAAATGGAATTCATCAAAAAATATAATTCCGAGGAGTACCCGAAGTACGATAATTATGATGCAATTGATGTCTCTAAGACGCAAGATATTCCAGAAGATTATGAAGGCGTGATGGGAGTACCCATTACATTTATGACTAAATACAATCCAAATCAATTTGAAATAGTTGGGCTAATGGCTTCAACAACAGTCAGTGATATTAATTTTGGCTATCCATTCGTCAATGGCGAAAGGAAATACGCAAGAATCTTAATCCGACATAAAAGATGATGCCCTATGAAAATCCAATTAAAAGAAGTAACAATAGCTGAATTGTACGACGGCTATGAATATGATGAGTTGAGCGATATACTTGGCTATGGTGGCAAGTTGAACATTCGTCCTGCTTATCAGCGTGAGTTCATTTACAAACCTGAACAAGAACAGGAAGTCATTCGTTCTGTGATGCAGGAATTTCCTTTGAATGTCATGTATTGGAGCGACGAGGGCGACCATTACGAACTACTGGATGGACAGCAGCGCACTCTCTCTATTTGCCGCTACCTTGACCGTGCTTTCAGTGTTGACAAACTGTATATCCACAATCAGACACCAGATATGCGTAAACGCATTATGGATTACAAATTGCTGATATATGTCTGCAAAGGCACAGTTTCGGAGAAGTTGAAATGGTTTAATGTTATCAACATACAAGGAGAACGCCTTAGCGAACAAGAAATGAGAAATGCAGTATTTACAGGTGCATGGCTTACTGATGCCAAGAAACGTTTCTCAAAAGCTACGGGCAAAGGAGTATTGCTTGGTACACGTTATCTCGCTGGTGACCCCAAACGTCAGAAGTATCTGGAGACTGCCATTAAGTGGGCAGCAAACAGCGACAAGGAACGATTTGGGGGTGATATTGAAACATATATGGGAATCTATCAAGACAAGCCCAATGCCAATGACTTAATGCTTTACTTCCAGAAAATCATCAATTGGGTTGAAGCTACATTCCCAAAATACGACCCACTGATGAAGGGTTTAGACTGGGGGAACATCTACGAGACCTATAAGAACAAGGAAGATGTTGATACAGATGCTCTGCAACAGGAATTGGAACGTTTGTGGATGGACGATGACGTAACGCATAAGGCAGGTGCTTATGAGTATGTTCTCGGCGGTGACGAAAAGCTTTTGAATATTCGTAAGTTCTCGCCTGCAATGGCAAAGGCAGCTTATACACGTCAACAGGGAATATGTCCGATTTGTGGAAAGCACTTTGAGTTGTCAGAAATGGAAGCAGACCATATTACTCCATGGAGTCAAAATGGGCCTACGAGTGCCGAGAACTGCCAGATGCTATGTAGAGAATGTAATAGAAGAAAGGGAGCAAAGTGAAAAGAGAATACATTGAGACAGGCAAATGTATTTGGTGTGGTAGAACTAAAGAAGAAGGAGCTACTTTCTTTAATATACCTCATATCCTCCCTCATGCGTTGGGAGGCAAAGAGACCTGCTTTGATGTTTGTGATGAATGTAATTCTTATTTTGGCGATGACAGGAAGAAATATGGTATTTCTCAGGATGAAGCTGTAAAAGGTATTCTCCAAATAGGTAAGCACTATTTCTCTTTAAATCCTAAACAAGAAAAATCACCTCTATTTAACTATTTTGTCAGTAAACATAAGATAACACTAAAGCGTTCCATTTTTCATAGTATCACTGCCCAAGGATTAACTCGTCAGTTCAAACGAGGCATGTGTGAATGCTTTTTGCAGAAATATCATTTCATGACAAAAGATGGCAATAGCCCAGTTTTTGATAGATTAAGAAAGTTTGCAAGATATGACGAAGGAGATATTCCATTCTATTGCGTCATAAACAAAATACTTATAGGCTTTATAGACCAAAAGAATCCAATAATTGGAATATCTCAAAAGGATATTGAAAACGTGAAAAAATGCGGATTATTCACTTGCTACATTTTTGGTCATGTTATTATTATGGATGTTGTCCCAAATGCTCCACACATAGAAAAAATGATATTTTGTGATGACCTCTCCAACTTAGGAATTATAGCAGGAAGTACAATATCTATTGAAAGACTGACTGATATTTCCAAACTGGACTTGTTATATACACGATATAATGGCTTTCAATCAGCAGCAATTTCAGATACTGATGCATATATGCCTTTTATTGAAGAACCCCAAAAGAATTAAGTTATGGAATACGGAATAGTTTATCTTTTAACCAATCCTGTAATGCCAGGGCTTGTGAAGATTGGCATGACCACGCAGGAAGACATTGACAAGCGGATGAAGGAACTCTATACGACGGGCGTTCCCGTTCCCTTTGAGTGCCAGTTTGCTTGCAAGGTGAAGAAAGGCGACTGCGCCAAGATTGAGAAAGCCCTGCACACGGCTTTTGCCCCGCAGCGCATCAATCAGAACCGTGAGTTCTTCCGTATTCAAGTGGAACAGGCAAAGGCCATTCTCGAACTATTCCACCATACGGACGTGACGGAAGAAGTGAGCGACGAGATAGAAAACGACCTGACCGACGACGACAAGGCTGCATCGGTTAAGGCACAGATTCACCGTCCACCGCTCAACTTCTACGAAATGGGGATGCAAAAGGGTGACGTGCTTGTATGGAAAGACGACCCCACCGTTTCCGTTACGATAATCTCAGAGCGCAAAATCAACTATGAGGGCGAGGAAACGTCCATCAGTGCGCTCTCTGCCAAGTTGAAAGGCTACAAAGTCAAGCACATAGCCCCCGGTGCTCACTGGCTCTATAAGGAAAAACTTCTCAGCGACATTTATGACGATACTTATCCTTTTGAAGAATAAGTTGTATTATTTAAAAAAACTTTTGTATCTTTGCAACCAAAAATAAGAATATCACAAGATGAGAATTAAGAATTTTAGCATCGACAACCTGTATTACGAATACAACTTCAGTCATACGCTTGACGAGAAGGTGAATATATTTGTGGGTAATAACGGATCGTTTAAGACCACCCTCTTGCGGCTTCTGCGACATGCTATTGCCTACGAGAAAAACGGCCAGTTCTTCCAAAGTGGTCTAACAATAGTCACTTTTAAGGATGGTGTGGTCATGGAGTATCATGAGACTGAGAACTTGCTTTCCAAGGACAAAGATGGTGAAGACATTCTTAAGAATATCACCTCGTGGACACCGATGCTGAATGGGAATAAGATTCCTGATTCGGAGTACCGCAAATTAGTGAAACTTGATTATGTATCCACTTTCGATGTCAAAGGGGACGGCAAAAGCAGTCAGGACAGTTATCTTGACACACGGTTGGAGAAGTTGCAGAGTGATTACGGCTACTATCTCTCGGACTTAGTGAAGGAACTGACAGAACGCATCAATTCAAATAGTAGCATCACAAAGCAGGAACTCGACAAGATTAATGAGCGAAAGAATTTGTTTATTAGCCTAGTCAATGAGTGTTTTGCCGAGACAGGGAAAGAACTTTCTAATGATTCCACCAAACTGGTTTTCATCAAGGACAACAGCATTGGTATCTATCCCAAAGAACTCTCGTCGGGTGAGAAGCAACTGCTGATTATTCTGCTCACTGTTCTGCTGGAGCGTGGCGAAGAATACATCTTGATGCTGGACGAGCCAGAGATTTCCATGCACATTAGTTGGCAGTATAAGTTGATTGACATGATTCTGCAATTGAATCCCAATGTACAGATTTTACTGACAACCCACTCGCCGATGATATTCTCTGACGGCTGGGGCGACAAGGCCATCTATATGGAGGATATAACCACTAATACAAGGAAGTGATGGCGGACATCTATCAGGAACAAGCACGGTTCTTTGCCAATGTGCCGCTGATGCAAAGTGGTGTTGTGGCCAGCGTTCATTTGGAGGATGGTGATGATAAAGGCTTTTGGAATACCATGCTTCAGACACGGCATCCAGGCCATTATTACTTTATCACTCATAGCCGTAGTCCCAAAGGTTACGACACTAAAGGCTGTGAGCAATGTTTGAAATACCGTCCCTATCTGTCGAAGCGATTCTTCATCTGTATAGACAGCGACATGCGATATATGTTGCAAGAGCCGAACCTCGACGCGGCCAACTTCATCTGTCAGACATACACATATTCGTGGGAGAATCATTTTTGTGAAGCCGCCGCATTGCAGCAGCGATTTGAAAAGCATAGCCCTGACATAGCAGCAACCTTCGACTTCTCGATATTCCTAATGGAACTCTCAAAGGTGTTGTATAAGCCATTGCTGCTTTTGCTTTATTGCCTCAAGAACGACAAGCCAGACTTCAATCTGCGCATGTTCTCCGCTTGCCTGCCCAACCAATGCAAGCGTGTAGAGTTGGCTGATAACGGGAAATCGCTTATTGAGAGAATCACCAAGAATTTCGAACAGCATTTGAACTCGCAATTTGCCAAGTCCACTGACTTCGATGCCGAAGGCAGTTATTGCCAAGCTCTCAATGTGAATGAGGAGAATGCCTATCTCCATGTCAGAGGACACAACGTTTTCGACCTTGTCGCATATATCGGCGACTTGCTTTGTCGAGGAACATCCGTATCGTTCAAAAACGATGTCCTGATGAAAGAGCTTCCTCCGCAGGACTATTGGCAAATCAAGAAAGTTGCATCAGATATTGCTGAAATAGTGTAAAGCACACAAAGTCATTCAAGAGAATTACCTCATGATAGTGATCTCCCCTCGGATGCTGCGGTTCATCAAGTCGCGAACCTGTTCCGGGTCGTCGTAGTGCGACTGTAGGAACATGAGTTTGGTGACGGCACTCTCGACCGTAGAATCGTAACCGCTGACGACGCCGGCTTCCTTCAGATGGAAACCGGTGTCGTAGCGTCCCATCTCGACGCATCCTTGCATGCACTGGCTGATGTTGACAATGACCTTGCCGTTGCGGGTGCCTTCTTTCAAGGCGTTGAGCAACCAGGTGCGCTGAGGGGCATTGCCCGAGCCGAAGGTGCGCATGACGATGGCCTTCAGATTGGGCGTGTGGATGATGTGGCGGATGAGGTCTTCGCGAATGCCTGGAAACAGCGAGAAGATGATGACGTTGTTGTCCAACCGGAAGTGGGGCGTCATGGGTTTGTCCCAATCGGGCTTCAGGATACGCTCGTGATGGTAGGTGATGTTGACGCCCGCATCGGCCAGATGGGGATAGTTGAACGATTCGAAGGCATTGAACTCGTCGGCACTCTGCTTGGTGGTGCGATTGCCACGCAGCAGCGAACCATTGAAATAGATACCGACTTCAGGAACGCGTGCATGACCCTCTTCATCTTTGGCGGCAGCAATCTCGATGCTGGTAATCAGGTTCTCTTTGCCGTCGGTGCGCAGCTGTTCGATGGGAAGCTGTGAACCAGTGAAGATGACGGGCTTGGTGAGATTCTCGAGCATGTAGGAGAGGGCAGAGGCCGTGTAGGCCATCGTGTCCGTGCCGTGCAGGACAACAAAGCCGTCGTACTGGTCGTAGTTGTCGGCAATAACGTGCGACAAATCGGTCCACAACTGTGGCGACATGTCGCTGGAGTCGATGGGCGGATTGAACTGATGGACGTCAATCTGCATGTTGAACTGACGCAGTTCAGGCACAAACTGCAACAGGTGCTCGAAGTCGAGAGGCTCCAAGGCACCTGTTTGCGGGTTGCGGTTCATTCCAATGGTTCCGCCCGTATAGATGAGCAATACCTTGCTTTGCATGGTATGAACGTTTTGCGTTGTTTATCCGTTCATCGACAGCAGGAACTCCTCGTTGGAGTGCGTCTGCATCAGTCGGTCGCGAATGGTGTTCATGGCCTCGATGGGGTTCATCTCGGCAATGAACTTGCGGATAATCCACATGCGGTTCAGCGTGGTCTGATCCTGCAGCAAGTCGTCGCGACGAGTACTTGACAGTACCAAGTTGATAGCCGGGAAGACGCGCTTGTTGGCCAGCATGCGGTCGAGCTGCAGCTCAGAGTTACCCGTACCCTTGAACTCCTCGAAGATCACCTCGTCCATCTTGGAACCGGTATCTGTCAGAGCGGTGGCGATGATGGTCAGCGAACCGCCGTTCTCGATGTTACGGGCCGCACCGAAGAAACGCTTGGGCTTCTGCAGGGCGTTGGCGTCGACACCACCGGTGAGCACCTTTCCGCTGGCAGGAGCAACGGTGTTGTAGGCACGAGCCAGACGGGTAATAGAGTCGAGGAAGATGACGACATCGTGACCACACTCAACCATGCGCTTGGCCTTTTCCAATACGATGCCGGCAATCTTCACGTGGCGGTCGGCAGGCTCGTCGAACGTCGAGGCAATAACCTCGGCATTGACGGTGCGGGCCATATCCGTGACCTCCTCAGGACGCTCGTCAATGAGCAGCATCATGATGTATGCCTCGGGATGGTTGGCGGCAATGGCGTTGGCAATATCCTTCATCAGGATGGTCTTACCGGTCTTGGGCTGTGCCACGATGAGTGCACGCTGACCCTTACCAATGGGTGAGAAGAGGTCGACAACGCGAACGCTGGGGTTCGTGGTGGCCCTGTCGCCGCAAAGGGTGAACTTCTCTTCAGGGAAGAGTGGGGTGAGGTGTTCGAACGCCACGCGGTCGCGAACCTCCTGCGGATTACGTCCGTTGATGCTGATGACGTTCGAGAGTGCAAAGTACTTCTCGTTGTCGTGAGGAGGACGAACGGTGCACTCCACGACATCGCCAGTCTTCAGGCTCCAACGCTTGATCTGCTGCGGATTGACGTAGATGTCATCAGGCGACGACAGGTAGTTGTAATCGCTGGAACGGAGGAATCCGTAGCCGTCCTGAATGATTTCCAGTACGCCATTGCCCGTAATCAGGTCTCCGAAATCGAAATCCTGGCGTGGAATGTTGTTATAGTCGCGCATCATGGGCTCGTCCTGAGTCTGCTGAACCATCGGACGGTCGAAGATGTCGACGGAAGGAATGGCGGCCTGGTCCTCAATGGGCAGGTCGACAACGGTGATGAAATCGGTGCCGTCGCCAGGATCGCCCTCCCAGACGCCATCCTCGTTGGATGCGGTAGCCTCTTCAGGCTCACCCTCGCTGGTCTTGGCCATCTTCTCCTGCAACTGACCAAGCATCTCGGGAGAGATACTCTCATCGCTGGCAATGGGTTCAGCTTCGGGAATCACCTCGGCGACTTCAGCTTCAGGGGCTGCTTCGGCAAAAAGATCACCCTCGGACTTCTTCGTCGTCTTCTTCTTGGTCTTCTTCTCGGGCTCAGCGGCTTCTGGGGCAACAGCCTCCTCGGCGTCCTTCTTCTTGCGGCCGCGCTTCTTGGGAGCAGCCTCTTCTGCGCTCTCAGCGGCGTCGGCCTTGGCTGCCTGATTTTCCTTTTCGGCTTTCTCAGCAGCAGCCTGTTCGGCAATCAGTGCATCGAGCGAGGGCTTCTTCTTTTTCTTCTCCACCTTGGTGGCTTCTTTGTCGTAGGTCTCACCATCGGAACCGTTGACAGCATATACCTTGCTATTATCTTTGGCAATACGGGTACGCTTGCGCTTCGGTGTGCTGACACCAGCGGCAGAATTCTCGGCGGCCTTGTCGAGTATGGCATAGACCACACCCTCTAACTCGTCGTTCTGCGACACTTTGATACCCAGTTCACTGGCTATCTCCATCAATTCAGGGATAGGAAGCTTTTCTAATTCTTCTTTCGTGTACATATCTATATACAGTAAATCGTTAAACGCTAAAATGTGGATTTTGAAAATCTTTTGGAACAATCGTGCTTCGCGGAAGGAAACACGTTTTTCTGAAATTCGACTGCAAAGGTACGGAATAATTCTGAAATGACAAAGAATTTAGGATTTTTTTTGTAACTTTGCACCCAAAATCAATATCGCAATGGAAATCAAGCAAGCAGAATTCACGCTTTCCGCCCCGATGGTGTCGATGTGTCCAAAGGATACGAAGCCCGAATATGCCTTCATAGGACGTTCGAATGTAGGCAAGTCGAGTCTGATTAACATGCTGACAAACAACAAGAAGTTGGCAAAGACGTCGTCGACGCCCGGCAAGACGTTGCTCATCAACCACTTTATTATCAATAAGGAGTGGTATCTGGTCGACCTGCCCGGCTATGGCTATGCCAAGCGTTCGAAAAAGGAGGTCGACAAACTGGACCAGATGATTCGCGGATATATTCTTCAGCGCGAGCAGCTGGTGAATGTCTTCGTACTGGTGGATATCCGCCTGGAACCGCAGAAGATTGACCTCGAGTTCATCGAGTGGCTGGGCGTGTCGAGCATTCCCTTCAGCATTGTCTTCACCAAAGCCGACAAACTGACGCCCAACAAGTGTCGCCAGGCTATGGAGGCGTACAAGAAGAAACTGTCGGAAACGTGGGACGAGATGCCGCCGATGTTCCTGACGTCAGCCGAAAAGAAAGACGGCCGCGACGACGTGCTCGACTATATCGAGAGCATCAACAAGGAATTGGCAGCTCAATAAATTGTCAAATAGTAAATAGCAAATGGTTCCTTACTTAGACGTTCAACACCTCTCGAAGTCGTTCGGAGCGCTGACACTGTTCCGCGACATCAGTTTCTCCATTGGCGAAGGCCAGCGGGTGGGACTGATAGCGAAGAACGGTACGGGCAAGTCGACGCTGCTCTCCATTCTGAGTGGCAAGGAAAGCTACGACTCGGGCAGCATCGTGTTCCGTCGTGACCTGAAGGTAGGCATGCTGGAACAGTCGCCCGTGTTCGACCCTGATGAGTCGGTGCTCGACGCGTGCTTTAATCACCAAGGTGAGGAAGAGAAGGTGCTGAAAGCCAAGCAGGTGTTGACACAGCTGAAAATTCGCGACCTCAGTCAGCGCATGGGTGAACTGAGTGGTGGCCAGCAGAAACGTGTGGCATTGGCTAACGTATTGTTGACGGAACCCGATTTGCTGATACTCGACGAGCCTACAAACCACCTCGACCTCGAGATGATAGAATGGCTGGAGGGTTATCTGGGGCGAGGAAACCGCACGCTGTTGATGGTGACACACGACCGCTTCTTCCTGGACCGTGTGTGTAGCGTCATTCTGGAACTCGACGACCAGACCATCTACACCTATCGCGGCAACTATGCCTACTATCTGGAGAAACGCCAGGAACGCATTGACAACCGACGGGCTGAAGTGGCACGCGCCAACAACCTGTATCGCACGGAGTTGGAGTGGATGCGCCGCATGCCGCAGGCACGAGGCCACAAGGCACGCTATCGTGAGGAAGCATTCTATGAACTTGAGAAAGTGGCCAAGCAACGACTGGAAGAGCGTCAGCTGCGTCTGAAGGCCTCGAACGTCTATATCGGCTCGAAGATTTTCGAGTGCCAATACATCTCGAAATCGTTTGGTGAGAAAGGGTCGGATAGTGAGGTCGTTATTCTCAAGGACTTCTACTACAATTTCTCGCGTTTCGAGAAGATGGGCATCGTGGGCAACAACGGCACGGGCAAATCGACGTTCATCAAGATGCTGCTGGGACAGGTGCCTGTGGATGATGGTCGCATCGTCATTGGTGAGACAGTGAAGTTCGGCTATTTCTCTCAAGAGGGGTTGCAGTTTGATGAACAAGAGAAGGTCATCGATGTCATCACGAAGATTGCTGACTATGTGGATCTGGGCAGTGGTAAAAAGCTTTCAGCCTCACAACTGTTGCAATATTTCCTGTTCACCCCAGAGCAACAATATAATTATGTATATAAATTGAGTGGTGGCGAGCGCCGTAAGTTGTATCTCTGCACGGTGCTGATGCGCAATCCCAACTTCCTGGTGCTCGACGAGCCTACCAACGACCTCGATATCGTCACGCTGCAAATCTTGGAGGAATACCTGCAGGATTTCCCTGGCTGTGTCATCGTCGTATCGCACGACCGCTATTTCATGGATAAGGTCGTCGACCACTTGCTGGTGTTCAAGGGACAGGGCGAAATCAAGGACTTCCCAGGCAACTATACGCAGTATCGCGAGTGGGAGAAGATGGAAACTAGTAAGACTAGTACGTCTAGTACGACTAGTAATACTAGTACCACTAGTCCGACTAGTAAAGCCAACTACCGCCACGAGGACCGCCGCAAGCTGTCGTACAAAGAGAAACGCGAGATGGAGCAGCTCGAGAAAGACATTGCTGCCCTCGAGGCTGAGAAGGCGCAGATAGAAGAGGCACTCTGTGGAGGCACCACGTCGGTGGATGAAATTACGGCCATGAGCAAGCGTCTACCGCTGTTAAACGACGAGCTCGACGAGAAATCGATGCGCTGGCTGGAACTCTCCGAGATTGAAGGCTAATCATAAAGTTCTTACACCTAAAGGTATAAGCGAAACAAGTTCGAAACAAAGTTCAATGTTCAAAGTTCAAAGTTAATGATACAACAACAATATCCATCACAACTGCTGGAGCGGGCCGTACAAGAGTTCTCGCGACTGCCAGGCATTGGTCGCAAGACGGCCTTACGTTTGGTGCTTCATCTGTTGCGTCAGGATGGTGAGGATGTGGAACGCTTTGCCGAGACCATTGCCCGCATGCGTCAGGAGGTACAGTACTGCCATGTGTGCCACAACATCAGCGACAGCGACACCTGCCCCATCTGCAGCGATTCCCATCGCGATGCGTCTGTTATCTGTGTCGTCGAGAATATCCAGGACGTGATGGCTGTCGAGAATACCCAGCAGTTCACGGGCCTCTACCACGTATTGGGAGGTGTCATCTCACCCATGGACGGCATCGGTCCCAGCGACCTCGAAATCGAATCGTTGGTGCAGCGTGTTTCAGAGGGCGGTGTGCGCGAGGTTATCCTGGCGCTGAGCTCAACGATGGAGGGCGACACCACCAATTTCTACATCTTCCGCAAGTTGGCTCCCTTTGATGTCAAATTGAGTATCATTGCCCGCGGCATCAGTGTTGGCGATGAATTGGAATATACCGACGAGGTGACGCTGGGCCGTTCCATCATCAACCGCACACCCTTTGAGGGAAAGTGAGTTTAATTGAGAATTGAAAATTGAGAATTATGATATGAATGACGAAACACTGAAATTTATACTGACAACCGTGATGGAACTGGCCACGCTGGCGTGTGCCTATTTCGGCTTGCGACTCATTAAGTGGAGCTGGAAGCGGCGCATGTTGCTTATTGGCCTGCCACTGCTGGCAAACATCATTCTCTACATCATTTACCGCACTACGCCTTTCTTCTATCTGGGCGTCGTCCTGTTGATATGCATTCCCTTCGTATGGCCCAGAAAATCAGCGTAATCATAGTCAGCTACAACGTCTGCCAAATCTTAGACGAGTGCCTCGAGAGCGTGAAGAAAGCCCTTGACGGCATCGACGGCGACATCTATGTTGTCGACAACTGCTCAAGCGATGGTACCGTAGAAACACTGCGTCCCAAACATCCGCAGGTGCACTTCATTGCCAATACGGAGAACGTCGGCTTTGCCCGAGCCAACAATCAGGCTATCCGTCAGTCCGACTCGGAATACGTATTGCTGCTCAATCCCGATACGGTGGTCTACGAACCGACCATCAAGGGCTGTCTCGACTTCATGGATGCCCATCCTGAAGCGGGTGGGGCAGGCGTGCGCATGTTGAATCGCGAGGGGACCGTTGCCCCAGAATCGCGTCGTGCCATTCCTACACCGTGGGTCTCGATGCTCAAAATGTTGGGATTCACCAAACGTTACTACATGAGTCATCTGCCCTGGGACCAACCGTCGCAGATTGAGGTCATCAGCGGAGCCTATTGCCTGCTGCGCCGTAAGGCACTCAATCAGGTGGGCTTGCTCGACGAAGACTTCTTCATGTATGGCGAAGACATCGACCTGTCGTACCGTCTGCTTAAGGGCGGCTGGCAAAACTGGTTCCTGCCATTCGATATTGTCCACTACAAAGGCGAGTCGACCCAGAAGTCCAGCTTCCGCTATGTCCACGTGTTCTACCAGGCTATGCTCATCTTCTTCCGCAAACATTACGGTCACCTCAGTTTTCTGATCTCTCTGCCCATCAAGATGGCCATCTATTTCCGTGCCTTCCTGGCGCTGATACATATGCTGACAGAACGTCTGCATCAATTCCTCAATCCACGAAAAGACAACCGCTCATGAACACCTTGCCCACCATCCGCCTGCGGGCCATCGAACCCGAGGACCTCGATCTGCTCTATCAGATTGAGAACGATTCCAGCCTCTGGGATGTCGGAACCACCAATGTGCCCTATTCGCGCTATACGCTGCACGACTATATCGCCACTTCGGCCGATGATATCTATGCCGATCGTCAGGTGCGACTCGTCATTGACAACGAAGCCGGAGAAACGGTGGGAATGGTCGACTTAGTGCGTTTCGACCCACAACACCAGCGCGCTGAGGCGGGCATTGTCGTCTTGAAGTCGTGTCGTCGTCAGGGCTATGCCACCGCAGCACTTTCCGAACTCCGTGCCTATGCCCTGCGCGTATTGCACCTGCACCAGCTCTACGCCGTCGTGAAAAGTGACAATGAGGAAGCCTTCCATGTATTCCAAAATGCGGGCTTTACGGAGCAAACCGTGCTGAAGGAATGGCTCTTCGACGGCAGAAAATACAACGATGCCCACCTTTTGCAAAGTTTTTTATAAAGTTTTCGCCAAAAAGTTTTGCCGATTCGAAAATTCTATGTACCTTTGCACCCGCTAAACGACAAAAGCGACTATTCTGGTGCGTTAGTTCAGTAGGTTAGAATGCCTGCCTGTCACGCAGGAGGTCACGAGTTCGAGTCTCGTACGCACCGCCAGAACATCAGTCAAAACGAGTCGCAAAGCAAGGTGCGTTAGTTCAGTAGGTTAGAATGCCTGCCTGTCACGCAGGAGGTCACGAGTTCGAGTCTCGTACGCACCGCAACGATAACAAGTAAGCAGCTCACTGGACCTCAACCGTTCGGTGAGTTTTTTTTATAACGATACTAATAATATGAAACAAACCATTCTTGTCACTGGCGGTACGGGTTTCATCGGAAGCCACACCACCGTAGAACTGCAAAACGCAGGCTACAAAGTAGTCATTGTCGACAACCTCTCCAATTCCAATGCCAACGTGGTCGACGGCATTGAGAAAATCACCGGCATCCGTCCTGACTTTATCCAGGCCGACTGCTGCGATTTCGATGCGATGGAGAATATCTTCCGCAAGTATCCCGACATTGAGGGCATCATCCACTTCGCTGCCTCGAAAGCCGTTGGCGAGAGTGTCGAGAAGCCGCTGAAGTACTACCGCAACAACCTCGTTAGCCTGATCAACCTGTTGGAACTCATGCCGAAGTACGATGTCAAGGGCATCATCTTCTCCAGTTCGTGCACCGTTTATGGCCAGCCCTCGCAGGAACATCTGCCCGTTACTGAGGACGCCCCCGTCCAGAAGGCCATGTCACCCTATGGTAACACGAAGCAGATCAACGAGGAAATCATTCAGGACTACATCCACAGCGGTGCCCCCATCAAGAGCATCATCCTGCGCTATTTCAACCCCATCGGCGCACATCCTACGGCGCTTATCGGTGAACTGCCCAACGGCGTGCCCATGAATCTGATTCCTTTCGTCACACAGACCGCAATCGGTATTCGCGAGCAGCTGAAGATTTTCGGCAATGACTATAACACTCCTGACAAAACCTGCATCCGCGACTACATCTATGTCGTAGATTTGGCCAAGGCTCATGTGAAGGCTATGGAGCGCGTGCTCGACGAGCCTGAGACCGATGCCGTCGAGGTGTTCAATGTGGGTACAGGCAAGGGACTTTCTACGCTCGAAGTCGTCGAGGGTTTCGAGAAGGCTACTGGTGTCAAAGTGAACTGGACCTACGCTCCGCGTCGCGAAGGCGATATCGAGCAGGTGTGGGGCAATGTTGACAAAGCCAACAAGGTGCTGGGCTGGAAGGCAGAGACACCTACTGAGGAAGTGCTGAAATCGGCTTGGAAGTGGCAACAGAAACTGCGTGAGGATGGCATTCAATAAGCCGTCACTCGCAGACCAGCAGATACGAAAAAACCTCTCGAGTAATGAACTCGGGAGGTTTCTTTTGCTGCGAGGTGCCTGGCGGATTCGAACCGCCGTAGACGGTTTTGCAGACCGTTGACTAAGCCACTCATCCAAGGCACCAAAGCTGTTAAGCGGGTGCAAAGGTACGAAAAAAGCACAAATTACCAAAGAAAAACACGATTTTTTTTGCTATTTATTTACAATGACAGGTGTGATGTTGGGTTTTCTGGCAGTTTTTCTGGCATTTTTCCTTTAGTTCACAATCTCGACATGGGTCTCCGCCCTCGCGAAAGCTGTCATAGCATCGCCATGCGGCATACCCTACAGCCGCAACGATAATCACCCCTGTCAATATAACCTGCCAATCCATCAATTCCTCAGTTTGCGCAGGAGAACCTTGTTGATGGCCTGTATTCTGCGACCGCTTTTCTCCAAGTCCTGAGCGATGTCCTCGCGTACATTATTTATATTATTAAAGAAGTCGCTGAAGGCATTCAGGAATTGGTTGGGCTGTGCTTCGTCTTCAGGCTTGTCGGGATTGGTCACGATGCGAATGCCCAGATGCTCTACGTGCACGTCGATGTCGTTGTCGGTCATGATGGGGTCGCCGTCGTAGTGGATGGCTCCGGCCTCTTTGCGGTGAATGTGCAGGCTACGCGTGCGGAAGGTCTTGATTTTCGAGTTGTTGCCCAGCGTCTTCATAAACAGGTCGGCGGCAATCTGTGGCGCATCCAGCACATCGAAGGGCTCCATCACGATGACGTCCAGCTCACCGTCCTTCATCGTCGCACCTGGTGCAATATATGCGTTGTTGCCGTATTGCGACGCATTGGCACAGGCTATGAGGAACGCCTTGTAGTGCTTCGTACCCGTCTCGTCTACGATTTCGTATGTCTCGGGTTTGTATTTCAGACCTTCTTTCAGCACGTTCTCCACGTAGGTGATAGGTCCGCGCTTGCCGGCTTCAGCGAATTTCAGCGAGATGAACGCATCGAATCCCATGCCGCACGTGCAGAAGAACGGCTGGCCGTTGATGACGCCGTAGTCGAACTCCTCAATCTGGCATTGGTTGATCAGTTCCAGCGCCTTGCTGCTGCTCATGGGGATGCACAAGTGGCGGGCCAACCCGTTGCCGGAACCCGTGGGAATGATGCCCAGCGCCGTCTGCGTATGCACCAGCGAGCGCGCCACCTCGTTCACCGTACCGTCACCGCCCACGGCCACCACGATGTGCACACCAGCCGCTGCAGCCTCGCGGGCTATCTCGGCAGCATTGCCGCGATAAGCAGTCTGGCGTACCTCGTAGTCGAACCGTTCGTGATCCAGCATTTCATCAATCAACTCAGGGATGTGTTCCTTGCTGCCGGTGCCCGAAATAGGGTTCACGATGAACGTTATTTGTTGCTTTTTATTCATTCTGACGGCAAAATTACGAAATATTTCGCATTTTCTTGCACTATTTCTAAAAAAATGTGTACCTTTGCAGTCTGAAAACAAATTTGTGGCTTCGGCTGCACCTATTTTTATGGGACAATTACAAGAAAAATACAAGCTTTATCGTGAGCCCCAGAAGTTTATGGAGGCTGACGTATACCCTTATTTCCGCGCCATTGAGGGCAAGCAGGGTACAGAAGTAGAGATGGGCGGTCACAAGGTTCTGATGTTCGGTTCCAACGCCTACACGGGCCTGACGGGTGACCAACGCATCATCGATGCTGCCAAGGCGGCTCTCGACAAATACGGCTCTGGCTGCGCAGGAAGCCGTTTCCTGAACGGAACACTCGACCTGCATGTACAGCTGGAAAAGGAAATCTCAGAGTTCATCGGCAAGGACGATTGCCTGTGCTTCTCTACGGGATTCTCGGTGAATCAAGGCGTTTTGGCAATGGTAGTGGGTAAGGACGACTACATCATCTGCGACGATCGCGACCACGCAAGTATTGTGGACGGTCGTCGTCTTTCGTTTGCCAAGCAGCTGCACTACAAGCACAACGACATGGAAGACCTGGAGCGTGTGCTGCAGAAGCTGCCCTACGAGGCCATCAAGCTTATCGTTGTCGACGGCGTCTTCTCGATGGAAGGTGACCTCTGCAAGTTGCCCGAAATCGTCGAGCTGAAGCATAAGTATAACTGCTCCATCATGGTCGACGAAGCCCACGGCATCGGCGTATTCGGCCGTCAGGGTAGGGGTGTCTGCGACCACTTCGGACTCACCGACGAGGTCGACCTCATCATGGGTACCTTCTCGAAGTCGCTGGCATCCATCGGTGGTTTCATCGCCTCCGACTGGGACACCATCAACTTCCTGCGTCACACCTGCCGCACCTACATCTTCTCGGCATCGAACACTCCCGCAGCCACCGCTGCCGCTATGACCGCCCTGCACATCATTCAGCAGGAGCCCGAGCGCATACAGGCACTGTGGGACGTCACCAACTACGCACTGAAGCGTTTCCGCGAGGAAGGCTTCGAGATTGGTGAAACCGAGAGCCCCATCATCCCCTTGTATGTTCGCGACGTCGACAAGACGTTCCTTGTTACCGCTCTCGCCTTCAAGGCTGGCGTGTTCATCAATCCCGTCATTCCGCCCGCTTGTGCCCCACAGGACACTCTCGTGCGCTATGCCCTGATGGCCACCCACACCAAGGAGCAAGTTGATCGTTCCGTCGTCGCACTGAAGAAAATCTTCGTCGAACAAGGAATCATCAAGTAAATTATTTCTGAAAAATTTGCACGGGTGCAGAATTTTTTGTAATTTTGCACCCGCTTAGAAAAAATCGAGGTGTAGCGCAGTTGGTAGCGTTCCTGGTTTGGGACCAGGCTGTCGCAGGTTCGAGTCCTGTCACCTCGACCACCCTATAAATGGGAATCCGCTAATTCATAATGAGTTAGCGGATTTTTTTGCAAAAATTCCCCAAAGATTTCGATTTTCTTGACAAATAATGTGGACGCAAAATCGGTTTTTTCGAACCCTATTTTGTAACTTTATTAAAGATTCCTTACATAATTGCGATGGTTAATTATTTATAATTCTTTGTTCTACAGGCAATTTTGAACCAAAAAGTAACTAATCTTGTCAAAATTCAATCTTACATAGCGTTTTATGTTTTTACCTAGTATTTTATAAAGCGGTTCATTTCCCCATAATCGTTCCCCAAGGTCTATGTTTTTATTTCTATGGTTTTTCAAACAATTACCCAATTAAGTGAGCTTACTTATTATTCTTTTTTAATTCTGTTCATAACGTAATAATGAAAAGCTTCCGTATTTTACTTCATATTACCTTCAATTACAGTAAGAGGTGAGAATCTACCATGATTACTTTACACGTATTTTCATAGGATTACTAAATTATACATAAAGAGGTTGTTATATATTCCAATGATGTACCTTTTAGTGTAATAAGGAATATCGAATTATATAAAAAGAGTGTCGATACGACTCTCACACCCCTTTCGATTGCCTATTTATTCCAGATTTGCTACCCTAGGGCAGAATACTTTGTATTCTAATTATACATATTCCTGTTCTTTTTACCAATTTTGCGGATAATCACAATATAACCATTATTGCTCATTATTTGCTCAGTATTCTAAAGTCCTTCGACTCCAATATCTGCTTATCACAACCGTTTTCCAACACATTGATGACGGCACGGCCAATCTCCGAAAGCGGATTTGCCTGATTCATCAGACGCATCAGCGGATAGAAAAGCAGATAGATGCGGTCGAGCTTCTTCACATGTAACTGCCCTTTCGAGGGTTTCATGATGGTAGGACGGAGGGCATAACTGTGCTTGAAAGGCATAGCAAAAATGGCATTTTCGGTCTCTGCCTTGACCCTTGCCCACATCATTTTGCTGTCGGCAGTGGTTCCTGCACCACTCAGATAGACGTAGGTCATTAGCTCCTTGTCGGGCAGGATCTGTGCCAAATGCAGCGGAATGTCATAAGTAACAGGTCGGTACTGCTGTTCTGACAAGCCATTGGCACTGATACCGGCACAATAGAGCATCGCATCGTAACCCTGCAGACGTTCATCACCTTCTGGCAGTTTCAGCAGGTCTTTCGTGATTAGTTCCTCCAACTTCTCATGCTTATGCCCACATGGCTTGCGACTGATGCTCAGCACTTTCTCAACACGCTCATCCTTCAGGCATTCCAACAGAACGCCCTCACCAACAAATCCGGTGGCACCTGTCAATATTATCTTCATTGTTTCATTTAATTGTATATCCTGATTTTGTCAGAGCCTTTAATGCCCGTTCAAAGTTCTCTGTCTTTGTTAATATATAGTCCGTATTGAAGGTTGATATGGCAAAAATGCCGATTCCACTTTCAGCAAGACAAGTTGAAATCTTAGCAAGAATCCCGATGAGAGAGAAGTCAAGTACACCTTCTATGCGGAATGCCCTCCAGCCATCCTCACGCTCGGTGGTGTTGTCTGGAACTAAAGAAACCGGACATACCAGCGATTTCTCCTCGTCAGTAGAACCTGTGAACACATATTCCTGGTTCAGGTTAATCCCCGAATAGTCTTCAACCTTACATACGGAGAACTCAATATCAATTATCTTTAATTGCAACATATTTTAAATGTCATTTTTATGTGAGGAATGCAATTGGTGCCAACTGCAATGGATGTCGGTCGGCAATCTCACAGGTCAGGTTCTGCCCACGGAGTTCATCGAGGAAGGCATTGAGATAGGTATCGTCGGTAAACCGATGGCTGAAGCTGATGGTAAACATGCCGCCTGCAGCGCTGGCCTCCAGCACAATCATATAGGCGGCATCGGCCTCGGCTACCATCTCCTTGACATATTGCTCAGCGGCTCCCAAATTGGCTTTCCCCACATAACTCAGCATGCAGGATGCCATCTGCCCCATCAGCGTGTTCACAGGAGCAAAAGCCTGATGTCGGGCATTGACCGTGGGAAGTTTCTCCATCATGTCCATGCGGTCTTGTGTCTGCCAGAAATAGGCTTGCAGATTGTCTGGATAAGCCTGCTCGCTCACCATCTTCCTGAAGGCTTTCGCCTGTTCAGAAAAGGTCTTTCCTGTCAGTTCCTGTCCAAACGGTAGAAACAGACCACCAACCATCGAGTGGTGAGTCAGAGGAGTACCGATTGCTTTTCTCAGGTTAACTGCCAGGCATACCGTTGGAACCGATGGTGCACTGTCAGGGTGGAGTCGTGCTATGGCACGTGCCAAAGCCAGCGAGAGGAAGGTGGCAGGGGTTGCACCGCAGGCCCGTACCTGCTGCATCATCTGCTCCTCGGCTATTCGTATCTGCACCACTTCTTTCCGTTCTGCTAATGGGCTGACAGCCTCCGCCGAGAGATTAATGACTTTAGGGCGTTCAGGCAGCGGAAGAGGATGAATCTCCGCAGGTCTTGGCAGTGTGGCAGGGTCTGTCCATTCTGCATCATCGATGGCATCACCAGCCACCCACACCCCCTCACGGCTCAAACGGTTGTCATAACGCCTTTGGCAATACTCGTAGAGGAGTGTGCGCAACAGACGGTAGGCACTGTCGCCATCGATGAGAACATGCGAGAAATCCAATGCGACGCAGTCATCCCACCAGGAGAAAGCCAACAGATGCTCATTCGCTTCTTCACCGAACAGGCAGACGGGTTGCCGACCTTTGCTGAGTCCCCAAGGCAGTGGATTGTCATCATACACGAAGTGTTCGATGCCTTCCTCATCGCGCACAACGCCCAGTTTGACACATAGATAAGGGTATCGCAGTTGTGTAGCCTTCAGGGCTTCAGCGAGAATCTGCTCATCTATCTTGTCTTTTAAACGCAGCATGACACGCACCGTCATGGGGTACTCGTTGTCAGCCCTGTTTAAGTAAAATCGTTCAATATGTAGGTGCTTCATATCAATTTCTCTTCATCTGGCTGCTGGCCATCGTGAGCCTTCCATGCACATTCGGTAATCTTCATGTCAGAGAAAATGGCCGTGAAGGATGACTCCTCGGGTGAACATGCATAGATGCCAAAGCTGATTTCGTCGGCACCGGCATACATGTGGCAGATGCGCATCTGACTGAAATCGATGCCGTTTGTGGAACACTCGATGCAGTAGTCATCCTCACGACGTGAAAACCGATACCACATGGTCTTCACGTCGGCAGGAATAGCCGTTGTTGCCCAGTCGGAATAGCCCTTGTTAGTGGCTACACTGCCTAGGTGCTGAAATTCGTCATTCTCGTATTCTACAGAGCCTTTCAGCCAGTTTTCACTATCCAAGTACATCACAATACCGCACTGGTCAAAACGCTGATGGCTCTGCGTGAAGTCGGTCTTCACCACAAAACTGAAAAACTTTTCGCGGGTCTTCATCTGCAACACGGGGGCATTGTCGTTCTGGAAGTGATAGTACGTGCGCTGCCATAGGTCGGTGTGCGGAGCGGTAGTGATAAGGATGGTATCACCCTTCACCTCGAACCCGCCAGGCTCCCTTGTCCACTGAAGACTGTTCAAATCAATGCGCCCACTGTCAGCGAGGACCTCTTTTACGTTGTCTGTAAACTCCATTTCTGTTTCATTCTTGGTTTGCTGTGCACAAGCCGTAAACAGTAGGCCAATGCAAAGTAATGTGAATAATTTCTTCATACTATCCTTTCTTTGTTATTCTTGCCAAATAATCATAGTGTTCACCTTCTGCCACTACCTCGACTACATATCCATATTTCCCTGCTTTCTCCTTTAGAGTGTCAGCATCGATATAGAGCCAATTGAAGGGTTCTCCGATGGTGTCTTTATACTGCATCTGGAAACTATGCTCTCCATAATAACTCATGTCATCGGGCAATTCAATGATGCCATCCTCTGTCTCGAAAACGTAGCTTATATCCGATGAATCACAAAGGACTTGACCTCCAGGAGCTAGTATCTTGTAGAGTTGCTTGAAGAACTCAGGCAGACGTTCCAAGGTTCCAACTATCCCAATACCATTCATCAGCATAAGGATTGTATCATATTGGCCATCCAGAGTAAAAAAGTTCTGTTCGAGTACCTTCTTGACTCCACGATCCTTCATGGTCTCAACAGACAATGGTGAAATATCTATGGTTGTCACATCCAAGCCTCGCTCTTGCAGGACAAGTGAATGGCATCCCGCTCCAGCACCTACATCAAGCACTCTTCCCTTTGCCATATCCAATGCCTTTTGTTCTATCTCCGGCATTGACTTGTAACTGCGGAAGAGGGTGGTCAGCGGTATCTCGTCCTCCTCAAACATCGGGGAAAACACTCTGAGTTTGCTTGCCTTCTTAGTCTTATGGTAGTCGGCAATCGCTCTTCCCATCGGATCCGTCTTGCTATTGACTTTGTCCATCTCAATCACGACTCGGCCATCCAAAACACGTTTTGATGGCTCTCACTGTTCATCCGATTCATCTTCAACTTCGCAATGTATGAATCCCATTTCCTTGGCCTTCTCCTGATTCATCAGGAAGTAAACCACTTCGCCTTCATTGCAGAGTTCGCCTTTCGAGTTGGTTATCTCCGCATTGATATATACTAGGTTGCGAACTTGTTTTGCGACTTTTGCCCGTATGGTCAGTTCCGGCTCTGTAGTAGATACGGCCTTGCGGAACTTCACATTCAGCTGTACGGTATAGCCACTCGTCTGTAGCTTACGGGTGACAACCCATCCGCAAACCTCGTCGATCAGGGTACTCAGGATGCCGCCATGCATAGTGTTTACCCATCCCTGATAGTTCTTTTCAGGATGCCATTTGCTGACAATATAATCTCCATCCTCATAGAACTCCATGTGGAGCCCGATGGGGTTTTCAGGACAACAGCCAAAGCAGTTGTACTCAGGATGGTTGCGCCATGGGTTTATTATCTTCTTCATAATGGTTACCTGATAAAGTTCATAAACTGGGGACGTTCGTCGCGCTTGGGAGCTGAATCGCCATCGGCATGAATCTTCTGCAGCAAGAATGCCATATTGGTGGCTAGGGTGCGCATGGTCTGCATGCCTTCGGTATCGAGTTTTACCTCGCCTTTGCCTGCACCGTAGGCGATGTTCCAATACTGGGAGGTGACCACGGGCATGTTCATCATCTCGAACATCATATTCATCGTCTGGAGCGTGGCTGTTGCACCGCCTCGCCGACATACGGCCAGTGCTGCTGCAGGTTTGTTCTGAACCAGATGACCTGCCGAGAAGAACAGGCGTTGCATCAGAGAGAGGATTCCACCGTTAGGCTGACCATAGTAGACTGGTGTACCCACGATGAGCGCATCTGCTGTAGCCATCTTCTCGGTGATGACGCTGCAGAGGTCATCGTCGAACACGCATCCCTTGCTGCCTGGCTGATGACAACCGCCACAATTGATGCACATGCGGACTGGCTTCCGGCCTATCTGAACGATTTCTGTTTCGATACCGTGCTTCTGTAAGGTTGCCTCTATCTCTTGCAGACAGCAGAACGTGTTACCGTCTGTTCTTGGGCTGCCATTGATTAGGAGTACTTTGCACTTCTTGCCCGATACCGTATTCAACATGGCTGATACTGGCGATACAACAGCAGTTGCAGCAGCTGCCATAGTGGCTTTCTTGATAAAATCTCTTCTGTCCATAGAAATATTGTTTTGTCTATATAATCTGGTCAATCATACGCATAATACCTAAATACACTTAAAACTAACGGCAAAGATAGTAATAATCAGGGAATTTTCGTTATATTTGCACCAAGAATTAGCATTGTTTATCAAGTTACCCAGCAAAAACAGACCTGACATGAAGATGAGAAAGACTTTTTTGGCCGCTCTTATGCTGATGGCATTGACGGCATGTAATGAGAAAAAGGAGTCGTCTAAGGATGTAGTATCTTTCGACGAAGTACTGACAACACGCAGAAGCGTTCGCAGCTACGATGCCTCGAAGAAGATCTCTGAGGCTGAGGTTCGCGAACTTCTGACGGCAACACAAGAGGCTCCCTCGTGGGCCAATCAGCAACCCACGAAGTATTATGTGGCCATCAGTGAAGAGAAACTGGCCGCCGTTCAGGATCTGGTGGGAGGCAACAAGGAGCGAATCAAGGATGCCCCAGTCCTGATAGTCTCAACGTTCGAGAGAGGCAAGTCGGGCTTCTTTCAGGGGAATCAGACCAACGAAGTTGGCGATGGCTGGGGGGCCTATGATAATGGCCTGAGCAACTGCTACATGATATTAAAGGCTCGCGCTATGGGTTTCGATACGCTTATCATGGGTATGCGTGACGCTGACGGATTACGACAGCTCTTCGACATTCCTGAAAGCGAGACGATTATGGCGGTTATCTCTCTGGGCTATAGGGCTGGAGAACCTAACCGCCCAGAAAGAAGACCATTGGACGACATTGTAAAATTCTTCTAGGATGAAACTAAGAACTATCTTGGCCTTTTTATGTTGCGTCTGCTCTATGCAGGCACAGGAAAAACTCATGATGCTCGTCGGCACCTATACCGACAGTGGTAGTAAGGGCATTTATTCCTACTATTTCAATCAGGAGACAGGAGAAACGGAAGCATTAAACTCTTTGACATTGAAGAATCCGTCATATCTGACCATCTCAAATGACGGACGGCTGGTGTATGCTGTCAGTGAGACGAACGACGACAAAGCCTCTCTCAACACCATTCGTCTGAATCCTCGTACTGGCGATATGCAGCTGATAGCTACGGCACCTGTTTTGGGTGGCGATCCATGCTACGTGTCCACCAACGGGAAAACGGTTCTAACAGCCAACTACTCTGGTGGCTCGATGAGTGTGTTCACTCTGAATCAGCAGGGAACAAAGCCGGAACTCTCCACAAGGTTTCTCGGTTCTGTAGGTGGTCCAGACCTGACTCGACAAGACACACCACATGTGCATTGTGCCTGTTTTACTCCTGACAGAAAGTATGTATTGGCTACCGATTTCAGTGCCGACAGGATTCTGTCTTTTCGCATAAATGGTCAGAAAGTGGTTGCTAATGGTGTGGCTGCTAATGTCAGTGCCGACTCAGGCCCTCGCCATCTGGTGTTTAGCAAGGAAGGCCGTTTCGCCTATCTGATGAGCGAGCTGTCAGGCAAAGTAACGGTGTTCAGTTATAAACAAGGAAAACTGAAGATTCTTCAGGAAATCGTTTCCGACAGCATCGGAGCACGGGGTGGAGCAGACATCCATCTGAGTCCGGACGGGCGGTTCCTTTATTCCAGTAACCGCTTGAAGGCAGAGGGTATAGCCATTTTCTCCGTGGATAGCCAGACTGGACTCTTGACACGCATTGGCTATCAGCCTACAGCAGCTCATCCCCGTCAGTTCAATATTTCTCCGAACGGCAAGTATCTACTCTGTTGTTGTCGTGACAGTGATAAGATTCAGGTATTTCGTCGTGACATGCAGACGGGTTTGCTGAGTGATATGCACAAAGACATCCCCGTCAGCAAGGCGGTCTGTGTACAATTTGTAAAGTGAACAAAAGATGGAAGGATTCAAGGATAAAGTAGTCATCGTGACGGGAGGTGCTCAGGGCATCGGACGTTGTATTGTCGAAGAGTTTCAGAAAGGTGGAGCATACGTCTGCGTCATCGACAAGCAGGAAGGGCCGCATTTTGTGGGCGATATTTCGGACAAACAGGTGCTGGAGCAGTTTGCCCAAGAGGTCATTGGAATGTATGGTCATGTGGACTACCTGGTAAACAATGCCCTTCCACTAATGAAGGGCATCAACGAATGCAGCTATGAGGAATTCCAATATGCCATGAGTGTGGGAGTCACCGCTCCGTTCTACCTCGCAAAACTTTTTGCTCCACATTTCTCTGAGGGAGCTGCCATCGTCAACATCTCGTCGTCGAGAGACCGCATGAGTCAGCCGCAGACAGAGAGCTATACTGCTGCCAAGGGTGGCATTGCCGCATTGACCCATGCACTGGCTGTCAGCTTTGCAGGCCGTGTTCGCGTTAATTCTATCTCACCAGGTTGGATAGACACTAACTACACCGTCTATGAAGGTCCCGATGCCACACAGCAACCTGCGGGACGTGTCGGCACCCCGATGGACATTGCCAACATGGTGTTGTTCCTTTGTTCCGACAAGGCGGGTTTCATAACGGGTGAAAACATCTGCATCGATGGTGGCATGACCCGCCAAATGATCTATCATGGTGATAACGGTTGGAAATTGGAGGCAAGCCTGTCACAAACACCAGACCCTAATTTCTGGATTTTCCTCTGTTTCGGACAATCGAATATGGCAGGCCAGGCTCCTATTGAAGAGCAGGACATGACTGTAAGTGAACGTTTTCTGAGTATGGCTACTACCGATGGTGATGACCGCAAGTTAGGCACATGGCGCAAGGCCGTGCCGCCACTCTGCCGTCCAGATGCCAACCTCGGTCCTGCCGACTGGTTCGGGCGCACGTTGCTCGAAGCTGTGCCTGATAATGTGCGTATCGGCATTGTGTCGGTAGCAGTGGAAGGTTGTCCTATTACTTTCTTTGACAAGGATAGGAATGCGTCTCTCATTGTCATGGAAGATCGCGACTGGATGAACGATATTCTGAATCAATATGGACGCGACCCATACGAGCGACTGCTGAGTATGGCCAAGATTGCTGCCAGGGATGGAGTCATCAAGGGCATCCTGCTGCATCAGGGCAAGACGGATGCCTACGATAGGGAATGGCAGGATACCGTGAGGAAGATCTACTGTGACCTGCAACAGGAACTTCAGTTTGATCCGACAGCTGTCCCCTTGCTCGTTGGCGAAGTGGTGCGAACGGAATATGGCGGCATCTGCGGTCATGCCAATCCCACCATCAACGATATTGCTAACCGCTATCCGAACACGTATGTCGTCTCTTCAGAGGACTGCCTGCCTTGTGACGATTATCTCCATTTTAGTAGCGAGGGCTACAGGCTACTAGGCCGTCATTATGCACAACGCTATCTGGAGGCTACGAATCCACAATTAGCAGAAACAATAAATTAGTAGAAACGTATTATATCAGATAGGACTATGATTAGACTCAATAATAATATCGATATTCCGCAGATAGGCGTCGGTACTTGGACGCTACGAGGAGAGACAGCCCGACAGAATGTACGTCTGGCCTTGGAAGCTGGATTCCGGCACATCGACACGGCACAAGGCTATGAGAACGAGGCAGAAGTGGGACAGGGCATCCTTGACAGCGGAGTACCGAGACAGGAGATTTTCGTCACCACCAAGGTCGCTACGAACATTATGCGCAATGGTTGCGAGGCTGTCAGGAAGTCTATTGATGAGAGTCTGGCTGAACTGAAGACCAGCTACCTCGACCTGTTGCTAATCCACTGGCCAGTGAAGGACTGCGTAAAGGATTCCTGGCAGGTGATGGAGGATTACGTCAAGAAAGGCTTGGTAAAGTCTATTGGTGTGAGCAACTTCAACCGTCATCATCTGGACGATCTGCTTTCGTATGCCGAAATCCGGCCTGTCATCAACCAAATAGAGGTGCATCCTCTGATGACGCAGGAGGAGAATATCGCATATAACCATCAGTTGGGTATCCAAGTGGAAGCATGGGGACCGTTCGGACAGGGTGACATTGATGTTGTTGGGCACCCTTTGCTCCAGTCGTTGGCCTCGAAATACGAGAAGACCGCCTCGCAGATTGTGCTCCGCTGGATTGTGCAGCGAGGACTGATTACCATCCCTAGAGCCAAGCCCAACCATTTTGCAGAAAATCTGGAAATCATGGTCTTCGCTCTTTCCGATGAAGACATGCAGGCCATCAGTGCTCTGAACCAGAATCTGCGCTCGAACGTTCTTAACGACCCTGAAACGTTCCCATGGTGATGAGGTAGAGAAAGAATTTTGAAGCATTTATAAACGTATGAGAACTTACATTTTTCTTGCAGCAGTGCTGCTTTGCCTGATGCCTGATAAGGCTGATGCCCAGGGAACAGAAATCAACAGTCGTGACCTTCGCGGCGAAGTGGTTTATCAGGATGATGAAGTGGTGTTCCGCCAGCTTGACGAGCATACATGGATAGGTAATGGACATAGAGTTTATAACGAGTCCCTCTACCTCGTTGAGGGCAATGACCACGCGATTCTGATTGATGCAGGAACAGTCATACCTGGACTGGACAAGATTGTGGCAAAGATCACCTCCAAACCTGTCACCATGATGCTGACCCATGCCCATGGCGACCATGTGGGTGGCGTAGGTTCTTTCCCTGAGGTTTATCTGAATGCAGGTGACATGCCTCTGGTCCCGAATAATATGCGTAATTACAAGGGGCACATCAAGTATCTTTACGACGGCGAAGTGATTGATCTTGGCGGACGTGAGATAGAGGTCATCTTTACTCCCGGTCATACAGCCGGAAGCGCTACGTTCTTTGACAAGTCAAAACATTACGGATTCAGTGGCGATGCTTTCGGATCAACCAACCTGCTGGTATTCACTAACCTTTCGACCGAAATGTACACAGCCGAGAGAATTGAGAACTACATGAAGAAGAATGATATCCATTTTCTCTTTCCCGGCCATTACAACGGTGACAATCTGGAGACGCCCTAGCGTGTTACCGATATCAAGAACATGTGCCGTGAGATACTGGACGGTGAGCGCCAGCCGACTGTCAGCAACGGTAATAACGGGGGCATGGACATGATGGTAGACGACAAAGGTGTTCGTATCAACTTCAGTAGTCGGTCCGGAATGAAATAATAATGAAAGGGCATGATTATGGCATACACAGGACGTTTCGGACAGTCAGACGATTTCCGTCGTGAGGAACTTATAAGGATTATCGAGCACTCTGTAGAGAACTTGACTCTGCAGGAATTGGAAGCTTTATATTATGACATGTCCACGAAAAACTATATCAACGAATAATGATACAGAATTATAAGATTGTCACGCTCTGCGGTAGTACCCGCTTCAAAGAGCAGTTCTTAGAAGTCCAGAAACGTCTGACGCTGGAAGGCTGCATAGTTATCAGCGTCGGTTTGTTCGGACATTCTGGTGACGAAGAGGTGTGGAAACCTGGTACGAAGGAAATGCTGGATGATATGCACCTTCGCAAGATTGATCTGGCTGATGAGATTTTTGTTATCAATGTGGGTGGTAATATTGGTGAAAGTACCAGACGTGAGATTTCCTATGCCGAGAAAACAGGAAAGCAGGTAAATTATCTGGAGCCATGACTTTACGCGAACTCATATTTTCCGTAGATTCCGAGCAATACAGCGATTCTGCGATATATCAGAAGCTCCGTGAGACGAAGCCTGAATATGGCTCCAATAGGCATGTTCAGGTAAAACTTATTGATGGAAAGATTGCTGTCACCAATGCTCATATCGGCTCTTTGGGTGATATCCTCACTTACTCAATTGACGTTGAGCCCGATTTGAATATATCAAAAGTACAACTTTTGGATGCCATCCTTCATGAACTTTCTTCCAATGGGTTCAGTGATTCGGAAGAGTCTGATTTCTGGAACGATTTTGATAATCTGCATAAAGCAAAGATAGTTCGATGACAGACTTCGATTCCATATGGCGCATCCTGGATGAGATAAGGACGGTGGTAAATGCCGTTTTGGGCGAGTGCATATGGAATCTGGCATACGATGAAAAACGCAGGGCTATCGTTCTTGAACTGACAATTTTCCTTGATGAAGATGCTATTAGTAATCTTTGCTGCCAGTTCCCAATACCAGCCGACTATGACGGTGTAGGATCGAGGGGAACCAAGTTCGTGTTTTACTTATAGCCAAAAAGGGAACCCCATTACTGAGATTCCCCTGAGTCCTCTTGCGAGGCATATGATAGAGGCAAGTAAACAACCTTAGCGGCGACCTCCGAAGTGGCCGGAACCACTGCGATTGGTACGGGTGTTCATTGCAACTTCGCGATTCGGAGTCCTATGAGCATTGCTGTGGTTTCCCATGTTGTGGTTGCCCATGTGCCCCTTGTCGTTCATCACTCTGGCGCCCTTGTCGTGCATTGGAGCATGTCCATGTCCCATTGCAGGAGCAGGAGGTGCGGGCTTGTGCATGTGAGCATAGTGTGAGCCATGAACTCTGTTGTGACCACCACGATAGCTCACGAATACCTTCGGATGTGCATAGTAAAAACGGTCTCTGCCATAGTGAGAGTAAACTGCGAATGTCCATCCACCAGCTTTCCAAGCCACGGGGCGATAGAAATGGTTCAGAGCTACATACTTGTCATACTGCCACGGAGTCAGCACGAAGCGGAGGTCTGCATTGCGGCGATCCCACCAGAAGCCAAACACGTCGCCATGTCCGTTCAGGCTCATCAGGTAATCGAGGTTGATCTCATAGACTGCCTCATACTGTGCAGCGGTAAGGTTCAGCTCGTAAGCCATCTTGTCGCTCAGGAACAGTGCCTCGTGCTTTGCTGCATTGTAGCTCATAGCGTTGACCGAGATAGTCATGACCATCATCACTGCCAGGATCATCATCTTCTTCATATCGTTATCTCCTATACTTTAGAGTTTGACATTTTGTTTCTTGTTCACACTGCAAAGTACGGCATTTTTCAGGAGGATTCAAAAGGAATCTTCCTAAACTGAAGGGTGGTTTCTCCTAAATCGCATTAGGGAAAATCCCCATGCACTGTTTTAGCGATTGTCCTGTATGATATCCATTCGCAAGACAGAAGTACTTTCACCGAGCATTTTGACGAACTCTTTCGTGGAATTCTTCACGTAGGCATTCTTCAGCATGTGAATACATCCCAGCATCTCTTTTTCAGGCGTTTCCGTATCGACAATCGGTATAGCCTTCAGTCCATGCTCACCAACTACGGTACTCTCGCTGAGTATGGTGACATAGTTTGACTCTCTGACGAGTCGGAAAAGCAGATAGACGGTATTCATCTCCACCTTTATCTTATAATGGTAGTCGTGGTCGGCAATGGCATGTCGGAAAGCACTGCGGGCCTGGGTGCCTCGACGTGTCAAAGCCAAATCATAATGCTGCAGTTCGTCGAGGCTGATGCTATTGCGGCTGGCTAATGCGTGGTTCTCATTGACGATGGCTGCCAGACGGTGGTGGAACAATACACGGCTCTCGATTTTGGGGTTGGCCACCGTCGGTCGGAAGGCTAATACGAAGTCCAGTTCATGGTTCTCCAACTGTGTGATGAGCTCAGCCATTGTCGACTGCGTCACATTCATTTTGACGTGGGGATACTTGCGCAGGAAGGCTGTGACCGTCTCGGCCATGATGCTGGCAAAGGAGAAGGTGACACCGATGTTCAGTTCGCCACCCACCAGATTTTTCAGTTCGTCGAGCCGTAACATGCAGTTGTCTGCTGACATCAGCGTGTCCTTAGCCAGTGGCAGCAGTGTTTGTCCTGCCTCTGTGAGCGACACCTCGTGACTGTTGCGCAAAAAGAGTGGCTGTTGGAACTCATTTTCCAATTGCATAATCTGGTGCGAGAGGGTGCTCTGGGTGATAAACAGATCTTTGGCAGCCTGTGAGAAATTCAGTGTCTCAGCCAGGCGAACGAAATATTTCAGTTGTCTTAACTCCATTCTTTTCGGTCTTTTCTGTTAATTTGGTGGCAAATATACGCATTTTTGCCAACTCCACAAAACAATTTACGTATAAAAGTGCTTGGCTATCGAAAATTTCGACAGTAAGTGGTAAGACTATTCATTATCATTCGTTGTAAAACCACGAAAATCGCCGTACCTTTGCACCGTCAAAAGAAATATCAAACAATTTAATAATAGGAGATTACAATTATGATGACAACAATCGCTTTAGCAGCAATGACCGCAGCAGGAACCGCATTCAGTGTTTGGATGGCCCGCCACGATAATCTGGAGGTTCGCTAAGAATCAGATTATTCATTATCTTGGCCAATCGTTGCCAAGTACCTGCCAAAGTTGATCAGCGTGAAAGAATTTTCGCGGTGATCTTTTTTTATTGTCAGATGCCCAGATAATCAAAGAACTTATCCGGCCAGTAGTTCATAATCAGCTCGTCAGGGAAGTCGGTCTCTTCCAATAGCGGATAGAGGCGTTCGTAGTCTGCTATCTGAAACGAGATATGTGCATCGCTGCCGAGAATTGTAGGAACATCGTATTTCTTACACAGACGCAGGATTTCCAGATTGTTATCCTTTGCCACTGACTTCTTGCGTTGTGGTGCCAACGAGTGGTTGTTGATCTCCAACAGCGTGTGCGCTTCCTTGGCAGCCAATACCAGCTTCTCAAAGTCCAACTCTGCCGAGCCGTCACCAGGATGGCTGATGATATGAATCTTCGGATGGCGTATCACATTGATCATTCCCTGTGTATTCTCCTCCTTCGTGCCTCCCTTGTACCATGCCGAATGGATGCCTGCAATCACCAAGTCCAATCGGCCGATGTACTCTTCATCAAGGTCGAGACTGCCATTGGTGTCGAGAATATTGATTTCGCATCCCATCAACAGCCGGATGCCGTACATCTGGCGTGGAACCACAAACATGTTCTTGAAATAAAGCAGCGGACATGTGCCTGGTACGCTTGGACCATGTTCTGTAACTCCCAACACCTGCAAACCTTTATCGGCTGCAGCCTGCACCATTTCCTGAAGACTGCTGTATGCATGTCCAGATGCTATGGTATGTGTATGTGCGTCAACTAAAATTTTTTTCATTGTCCTTTCGTTTTAATCTTCCCAGTCTATCTCAGTAAAGCGGGAAAAACGTTTCCCGTCACGTTCTATGGTCTCGAAGAACATCTTTTCTGGACGAACCCAATATTTTCGGTCGCCATAGAGTGCCTGATAGACGACCATCCGTTCCTGGGTCTCGGAATCGAAGGCAATATGCTCCAATCTGTACTTATTTCCCTTGAAGTGCTGGAAGTATCTTACACGGTCTTCTGAAATAGGATATTCCAATAACAGTTTCTCAATAAGTGGAACATACCATGTCTTGAATTGCTCTGCCGTTGGGGTGTGGCCACCGGGAAAGTGAAAGGTATTGTGATAATGCTCCAAAAACATTGGCTCGAAGTGTGCCAATGTATCCTCCTCGCCGAAGAGTCCCCAAACACGTACCTTATTATATATATTACAGCAGTCGAACTGATGGGCCTCCATCTCCTCGAACTCGCTGACAAGCTGTTCATCGATGGTAAAGTCCTGTTTCCCGTCTGCTCTTGGTGACTTATACTGATGGTTACCGATACGCTCGCGGAGGAAGTCTGACATTTTGAAATGCGGATTGCCGAGTAGGGCAGGGACTCCGATAATGGGTGAGATCATCTGCGCATAGAATGAGCCGCAGCTGTTGCCCACAAGCACATCAGGTTTCTCTTGGTCGCAGATGTCACGGATAAGCCTGACGGCATCGGCTGGATGGAGTGGGAGGTCTGGTGTCAGTACGGTGGCTCTCTTCTCGAAAGCTTCCTTCAATGCCAGAGCAGGCACACAACTACCACTGGCATAGAATCCGTGAAGGAACAGTATCTTCTTTTGCATACCGCTATCTCAACTCCTGTAATTCCTTATGCAGCCAGCGTTCCATCTCTTCCTGAGACGGTAACTTCAGCAGGTATTTCGAGATGAAAAGGTTCTCGTCAATTCCTGTCGTGGCATATTCCACCATTTCTTTTCCTGCCTCAGTGCAGAGAAGAATTCCAACTGGAGGATTGTCACCCTCCTGCATCATGTTCTTGCGATAATATGCCAGATACATGTTCAACTGAGCCACGTCCTTATAGTCCAGCTTATGGGATTTCAACTCCAGAACGACACCGAACCGGGCCATGCGGTTGTAGAATACCATGTCCATGTAGTAGTATTCCTCGTCAACCATGATTCGCTTCTGACGTGCCTCAAAGCAGAATCCGTTGCCGAGTTCGAGCATAAACTCCTGCAGATGATCCATCAGGGCCGACTCCAGTTCGGATTCCTCAACCACATCCTTGGCATCGAGTCCGAGAAACTCAAACACGAATGGTGACTTGACGGTATCCGTCAGACTTTGCTGAACGGCACCTTGATTGGCCAGTTCACGCAGGGCTTCCTTATCACGACTCAGACCGCTACGAGTGAAATACCCGCTGTCTATCTGACGCTTCAACTCACGAGTGCTCCAGACTCCCTTCATGCATTCTATCTCATAGAAAGCCCTTTCCAACGGATCTTCTATAGGCAGAAGCTGCACAAAATGGGTGTATGACAAACGGTTGAAAAGCCTTTCTGCAGGTATATTGATGCTCTGTTCGTCAGATTTGGCAATCGGTGATTGCCAAATTATATCTGTTTGGTTGTCAGTGCTTTGTAATTTGGCAATCAGTGATTGCCTAATTGTGCCTGGTTCCAATTGGCCAATCAGTGATTGGCTCATTGCTGAGATATGATTTACGTACTGACAAATTTCAGAATAGAGCTGCCTGTATTCAATAAAGAATTGCCTATATAATCTCAGATCTCTATATGAATACCCTTTCATATTCAGTCTTTCAGACAGTTTCTGCAGAAGCTTTTCTCCATACTTGGCCCTGTCACTTCCATTCTGCTCGTAATGTACGATATAGAAACCGTTGAGCCAGTTGCGGCAGGTCACATGCTTGTTTATTGCACTTGCTGCACTCTGTTGAAAGGCTTCGTTCATCGTCTTCAGACTTTGAGCCAGCTCTTCAAACGATTCCTGATTATTGACTATCTTGTTCGATTCCATATTCTGTTGTTTCTTTTTTGTCAGTTTTTCCTTTCTGGTATTATCACGATGTCTTCACCGAGGGCTACCGATACCTTGCTGATAGTGGAAAGCGTCAGGTTGTGTGTGCCTGACAGCCATCGGCTCACCTCTGTCTCCGTCTTGCCAAGTTTCCTAGCCAGCTCTTTCTGCGTCATTCCTTTGGCTTCAAGAATATCGCAGATACGGTTGGCTATGGCCACCGACATTTCCATCTGTAGTTTCATCTCTGGAGTGATACTACGGCGGACTTCATCAATCATCCAGTTTGTTCTCATTTCCTTTTTGTTTGCAAAAATAAACATAAAAGTTGATTTTTCCAAATGTTTTGAGCAAAAAATCAACATATATGCTAATTTTCTTGTTGTTTACTATGTTTATTCACTCTCAATCTTTTAATTTGTGACTTAAAAGTCATCGAACTTCTTCATGGCCTCGGCCTTGATCTCGTCACACACATCGATATATGGCTTCATGGCCTTGTAGTCTGAGTGGCCAGTCCATTTCATAACAACCTGCGGAGAGTTTCCCATTCCGAGAGCATTACAGATAAATGAACGCCTGCCTGTGTGGGTGCCAATCAATTTATGCTTGGGTTTAATTTCGTCAAAACGCTCGCTACCTCTATAATAAGTAATGCGGATAGGCTCGTCGAACCCAACCAACTCACATAATTCATGCAGATATTTGTTCATCTTCTGATTACTTGCAACTGGAAGAGCCTTACCATCCTTGAATTCAAACGGCTCATATTTCTTGAGAATCGCACGACTATGACTGTTTAATTCAATCCTCAGTGAGTCTACAGTCTTAACAGTCGTTATCTCGATGTAAGTGTCATGAACGTCGCAGCGACGTAGATTGGCCAAGTCAGAATAACGAATGCCCGTGTAGCATTGGAATAGGAATACGTCACGTGTCCTTATTAGATATAGTTTTGTCTCTGGTATCTCGAATTTCTCCAAACGTTCCAGTTCCTTCTTGTTGAAAAAGATCACTTTTTGCTTGGCACTTTTCAAGGCTGGTCTGAATGCCTCAAACATGTTGTTTGTGTGGTAACGCTTACGATATGCCCAGCGGATAACAACTTTCAGCATGGCAACATCCTTACGTATTGTATTGTTGACGTACTTCTTAACGTCACGCAAATAATCTACAAAAGCCTGTAACCCATCTTCATCTAAATAATCAAAGGTCACCTCGAAGTTAGACAAACCATGCTGCCTTTTCCAGTCTCGAAACGATCTAAGGTTAAACCTGATAGTCTCATACTTCTTACGAGTCTTAATAGACCAGTCATTTAATTTACCTGCATATGCTTCGTATTCATGATAGACCTCCCAAAGGGATAAATGCTGGTTATTATTAACGGTCACTTTATTTTCTGAATAATTGTTAATGACCGTATTTTGTCCTATTTGCAAAGATTGTGAACTAATTTTGTCCTGTTTCTCAGATTTGCGTGGACGACCTCTTTTGGGCTTTACAGGGTTAGGGTAAGCAGACATACCTCCGCTTTTGATTCTCTGAAATGACGCTTTGAATTCTTCCTGTGTAGGTATGTAACCTCTCTCGGAAAACATGACAGCCGTAGCTCTAACGGCATACGACAAGTTTGTCAATCCTTTGTTGATTTCTTCTGCAGTCTTTCCGTCACTTCCGTTTCCTATGGCTCTCTCTGCCACTGCATCCCAGTACCTGGCATCGATATGGTATCCTGTGGTAAACTCCAGTCGCATTTTGTCATAAGTCACTCTCATAGTAATGAGCACGTTCTCAGTGTTGAATCCATCTATGTCATAAAATGAATTCTTTGCCTTTCTCGGCTTCAATCGAAATTTGATGTTCAATCTTGTTTCCATCTTACTTTTCTTTTTTAGTGATTAATAATATTTGTGTAAGAAGGAAGGCGTTCTTGAACCTTGATCGGTAAATGTTACCTTTGATGGTAAGAAGTAAAAAACTGTACCAAAATGACGGCTGCAACCCTGCATTTACCTCTGTTCGTGGGTTTCCCGAATGGGTTTGGAAATGTTCGGCTCTACGTATTGTCCCCAAATTATTCTATTTTTTCGGGTTCGTATTTGAACGTCTGTCCCCGCCCCCAGGGGAATTTGCATTTTTATAGTAATTTTGCGTCCCCAAGAACATTTTCTCAAGTATAGGCGATAGTCGAATAAGAATTCCTTTCCCCTTTGGTTGGCTGCCTTTTGGCAACTTATGGTCAATTGACCAAATGTTAAATCCAATTTTAGACGGGTAGGGATGAACCTCACCGTTTTTGGTTTACAAATTGAAGAGTGTCCCCTTGGATTCGGTGCAAAGATAAGTATAAAATCCCAATCCTCCAAATCATAAAAAAGCCCCAAAAATAGCCTTTTTTGATAATTATCTAACAAAAATGTAGTAATTTTGCACTAGATTCAGGAATTATCGAGTAGTGACTTCATAAAATTACATGCTTTTTCACAAGCCAGAAGCATTGCTGTCACCTCGACCACCTATATCGGAAAAGGCCGCTGATTCACAATGAATTAGCGGCTTTTTTTTGTTTTTCCCCGAAATTTATGAAATATGAACTGCTTTAGCTGGCATGCATCATGATATAGTCGAACCAGCGGGCAGGCAGGATGGTGTGCAGCCATACCAACGGCATGGCCATGAAACCGATAGTGTAGCGAGCCTTGGGACGGCGGGCTTTGACAGCCTTAGAGATGGCCTTGGAGATGACCTTCGGGTCGCTGAGCATGTTGCCGCTGTACTGCTTGCGAATACCCTCAGCGGTCTTGGTGGCCTGCTCCTCGTAAGCACCGCCCTTGGCAGACTCTTTCAGATGGTCGGCAGCGATGAAGCCCCATTCGGTCTTGATGCCGCCCGGCTCGATGATGGCTACGTTGATACCGAAATTGCCAACCTCCATGCGCAGGGCATCGCTGAATCCCTCTACGGCATGCTTCGTGGCATGATACCAGGCTCCGAAGTAGGTGGTCAGTCGTCCGCCAATCGACGATACATTAATAATGGTGCCGCTATGCTGCTCTCGCATGTAGGGCAGTACCTTCTTTGTGAGGATAGCCAAGCCGAACACGTTCACCTCGAACTGGCGACGTGCCTCGTCGATGCTTACATCCTCCGCGGCACCATACGAACCATAACCAGCATTGTTCACCAGCACGTCGATGCGTTTCTCTGCGGCGATAATCTGCTCAACGGCTTCGTTGACGGACTGTTCGTCTGTCACGTCCATCTTGATAGGAGTGACGCCATACTGTTTCAGTTCCTCCATTTTCTCTACCCGGCGTGCTGCGCCATATACCTTGTGGCCCTGCTCGGCCAGATCCTTAGCGGTGGTGAAACCGATACCGCTGCTTGCTCCTGTGATAAGAATTACTTTGCTCATAATCGTTTGTTTTAGAAATCTGGTGCAAAAGTACAGCATTATTTTGATACTTTGGTGTCCCAAAACACAATAAGAGTGGTATATTTCCGTTGTATATAGAAAAGAATCATTCTTGGAAGGATTTGGAACACTAAAATGCGATGGATTATGGCTACCTTTGCAGCGATGGAAGAAATAAAGTTTGATTATATCGATGACGACGTGCTGATGCTCACGGAGTTTGGCGAGCTGGTGAAGCTGGAGACACAGGAGCTTGACCGCTACCTGGTGCTGGCCTGCAACAAGGGTAGGCTCATGGTGGACGTGAATGGCGAGACCATTCAGATGCAGGGTGTGGATGCATTGATACTGCCTCCCAAGACGCGACTGAGCAACTATATGGCCAGTCCTGATCTGAGCTGTGACTTTGTGGGCATCTCCAGCCTGTTAGTTAAGCGACTGTTAGGCAGTCATATCGAAGAGTGGAACCGCAGCATCTACGTGAACCGCACCAACCACATCGTAGCTGACGAGGAAGTGAGAAAGCAGTTTGCCTACTATCGCGACATTATTTATTTTAAGATGCAGCAGCACGAACGGCGTTTCCACCACGAGGTGGTACATGCACTCCTGCAAGCCATACTGCTTGACTATCTGGAAAAGATGCTGGCTGATGTGCCCGTCATCGAGACGGAGGGTATCACCAACCAGAAATCGGCTCTTTTCAAGCGGTTCCTCGAACTGCTTACCACCCGCCACGTTAAGCATCAGTTGGTTGATACCTACGCCCAGGAACTCTGTGTGTCGCCCAACTACCTGACGAAGGTAACCCGTGAGGTGAGCGGCAAGACTGCTCTTGAATGGATTCGCGAATACACCGAGGCCGACGTGCGCTACTACCTGCTGAACACCGACCTCTCAGTGAAAGAAATAGCCGAAGAACTCGGTTTTCCAAACCTCTCGTTCTTCGGCAAGTTCTGTCGTCGCGCCTTTGGAAAGTCACCCAATGACTTCCGCAAGCAAAATTTGAGCAGATAGTTACGATAAAGATAGATGCCATCCTCTTCAAACAGCTTCTTCTGCAGGTGCGAGCACATGTTTGTGGTGTCGATGGTCATCATAATATATACTTTTGTCGAATAGCCTTTGGAAGTTTGGATGCTACAAGTCGATAGGATTCTTTGATCCATTCCTCGACCTGGTTATCATCTAACTGCTCGTAATATACGTCGCTCCAGTGTTTCTTGTTCCAATGATAGGCTGGAGTCACTGCCGAGAACTGTGCCCGAAGTTCCTCATTCCTTTCTGGTGCCAGTTTCAGGGCGAGTCTTGGTTCACCGTCTTTCATGTCATATTTGCCACCACCTATCCATAGACAGACGAATATCTTGCCCTCGAGTTGGTAGGTAATAATGTCATCGCCAAAGGGTTGGTCTTCAGTCACACCTAAGAGTGACAACGTGTATTCTCTTACTTGTTCGATGTTCATACTTCGCATTTTGTTGTTCCACTAGAAAAAGCATGTATCTTGTCGCCAATCACTTGATGTAAGGTGGCAAATACAGCGTCTCCCGTGCAATGGCTGGTGTAGAACTGCGTCTTAGGATAGGCATCTGTCAACCTATAGGCAAGTTCTGAAAGCTTGTCTTCGCTCTCATGATTGTCGAGCAGATGGAATCCTCCCACGACGGTATTTACAGGGAAAGGGCATGCTGCAAGGATATTTTCTAGGCCGCTATGAGCACAACCTGTAAAGAGCAACCCATCTGTATATAGCGCCAACTCGTGACGGAAATCATCGTTCACATAGCTGCCATCTGGGTTCTCCACGAACAGATGCTGATTACCTTCCGGCATCGGATGAATCTGAGGTATGTGCGCTAAGATGAAGATGTCATCGCCAATGCTTTCGCTATGTTCAACTGTTAGTAATCGCTCTTGCGGAATCTCTGGCCATTCGGTAGTTATGCCATGCAGGTTTTGACGTTTAGAGTAGTATCTCCCTTTGATGGCATCTGGCGACACAATGACTTTTGCTTTGTCGTTAATCTCCATGAAATGCTTTAGGCCTCCAGCATGGTCGCTATGTCCATGGGAGATAAACACATAGTCCACCGTACTGAGGTCGATGCCCAACTTCTCTGCATTACGGATAAACACATCGCTTGCTCCTGTGTCAAGCAAGATGCGATGCTTCTCTGTTTCTAACAGGATAGACAAACCATGCTCCGTCTGAAGCAATGGATTCTGAATGCGATTATCTGTTAGTACCGTCCACTTCATTTATTCATCTCCCTAACAATCGGCCAAAGATAATCAGTCAATGCCGCGTCATCCTTTGGTGTAAGGCCGGTCTTTCCACTACGAATCAATCCCATTTTCAGATGGTCGATGGATAGATACGGATATTTATACACTTCCAGCATCCGTTGTGCCAGACGAGTCTTACCTGTATGTGATGCACCTGTTATCAGTATGATCATAGCCTTGTCTTCAGTTCTTCCTTGACCTTCTCCAAATCACCACACGATAGTATCGGCATGAGGTTTTCTATCTCCTCAATGCTTTTGTCCCACCATCGGAGCTTGAGCAAAATATCTATCAATTCATCGTCGAAGCGTTTCCTAACTACTCGACAGGGATTTCCAACGGCAATAGCATACGGAGGAATATCCTTTGCGACAACCGAATTGGTTCCAATGATGGCTCCATCGCCGATATGAACGCCTGGCATAATAGTCACGTTCTGACCAATCCAAACATCGTTGCCAACGACGGTATCTCCTTTCAGCGGCAGTTCGTCCTTTACAGGAGCAATAGCACTTCCCCAATCGCCACCCATGATGTAAAACGGATAGGTGGTCGCGCAATCCATTCTATGATTGGCTCCATTCATCACAAACTCCACGCCTTTGGCAATAGCACAGAATTTCCCGATTATCAGCTTGTCACCGATGAAGTCGTAGAAGTGCGTGACGTGCTTCTCAAATTGGTCAGCACCATCCACGTCATCGTAATAGGTATAGTCACCGATGATGACACGCGGATTCTTTACCACATTCTTGATGTAACAGAGGCTTGGAATGTTCGGATTCGGGAAAGCCTTGTTGGGGTTTGGCCTGTTTTCGCCTAGATTGGCTACAATCTGGTCTGTCATATTTCTCTAATTATTTGGTTTCCACATAAACAATCCCTCAGAGACAGCCAAAGAGTCTATCAATTCTTTTGACTCCTCCGTTGGATTATAAACGATCATATAGGTGTCATCACCGCTGACTGTTATCAGGACATCGCCTGATTTCAGGATGATGTAGAACATCTGATTGTCGGCCAGACTTCCCAACAATGCAGCCTCCAATTCATGTGGGGCAGGATTCGTCATCCATTCCTCACCGTCGTGACTCACATCGATATCTTCATAGCAGTTCAGCTTCAGCAGGATATTGGTGAACTTTCTGTAGATGATGTCAATCTGAGGATGCTCCAGATAGTATTTCTCTATCTTGAAGTACTGCCCTTTGCTGTCAGCGGGCACTTGTTTGGGCAGTATGTCAATCACCCAATATGGCTTATTCAGATACTCTTCTATCGTCATATACATATTATATGGTTAGAGTGCATGCCCACCAGATACCTTTATGACTTGTCCTGTAAGCATCCGTGCCTGTTCGCTTGCCAAAAACAGAATGGTTTCTGAAATATCCTGCGGTTGGATCAGTTTACCCATCGGAATGATTGGAA